>Ga0208789_1000108_pt1 | contig 120412 bp, 118 predicted proteins | sample Methanotroph_Enr_FD_187368 | JGI IMG/M metagenome (GOLD analysis project Ga0208789, IMG submission 187368) | Enriched soil microbial communities from Old Woman Creek wetland in Ohio, USA - Methanotroph_Enrichment_5 (SPAdes) (version 2) | ecosystem: Environmental > Terrestrial > Soil > Wetlands...
CATGCATAAGCTCAACCATCGACCTCGGAAAACACTTAATTTTAAAACACCTCATGACGTGTTTTTTGCTGAGCCAGTGCAAGAAGCCGCATGATAACTAGGATTGCACTTCGGAGTTGAATCCGCCTTACTTAGACGGTAGCCTGAAAATAAAAAACCTTGCTGCTTATCCTGCAACAAGGGCTTTTTGTTTGTACGCTATAGTAAAAACGTCCGAGTCAAACCTTATAATCCATTATCAATAATCAATGACTGGGCGTAGCTGATGCCGTTATAAGAATATCCTTTTGTCATATCGGCTTGATAACCCGTTTTGATCGACTTGGTCATACCGCTCCAATTGCCGTTCCAGGTAATGGTCGTGCAGTTGGTAACCACGAACGAGGCAGTGCCTACCGTCACCGTCATCAGATAAGTGCTGCCGGACAAACCGGTAATCTTGCCGACGACTTCGGTGGCCGATTTGCTTCCGGATGGAAGCGTACAAGCGCCTGCCGCGTTAATGGTAATGCTGGCGGTGGTTAAGTTGTATTTATTGCTTTTACTATCGATGACCGAGATTGCCAATGGGAAAGTGCTGTAGTGCCGGTAATTGAACCATTGGCATAGCTTAAACCGGTCGGCAAACCGGATACCGAAATACTGTACGGCGACCATCCTCCTTTCGCTTTAACAGTGCCCGAATAAGCCGCGCCCGCAGTGCCGGACGGGTCCATAATGCCGCTGTAAGTCACCACTTGGCCTGCCGCATAAGCGCCTTGGGTTAAGCCGGGAGCAAACGTTGCCGTCGCATTGGCATAATTTACCATGATGTTATTGGCATCGGTAAAGTAAGGGCTTGAAACGGATTTAATGCCCACATTATTGGCCGAACAGGCAACGATAGGGCTGACCACGGTAATCGTCGTATTTGCCGTTTGGGTGCCGCCGGCGCTATCCGTAGCCGTCACAGCGATAGGGAAAGTACCTGCTGTAGTGGGTGTTCCTGAAATCGCCGACCCTTGTACCGACAAGCCGGTAGGCAGTTGTCCCGACGTCACCGCATAAGTAAACGGCGCATCGCCGCCGGTTGCCGCCAACGGCAAGCTGAAAGCCGTTCCGGTCGATGCGTTGCCGTTGCCCGGATTAAACACAATCGGCACATCGGCAATGTTCATTGCGATAGACGATGAAACCGATAATTGGTTCGAATAATCGTAGGCATTGATCGTGACGTTATATGTGCCGATTTTTGAAGGTGTGCCGGATACGGTATCGATACCGTCGAAAGACAATCCGGGAGGCAATCCGGTTACAGTGATTCCCATAGAATCGCCGGCTGCCGGAGCGGATGTGTCGCCGTTAACCGACAATGCCTCATGCGTTGCGGGGTCGAACGCACCGGTGTATTCCCAAACCTCAAAACGGTAAACAATAGAGGCATAACCGGGGTCCGGGGCTACGCCCGTCAAATCGACTTGGCCGGCTGCCGGGTTGCCGGAGTCGGTTTGTAAAAGCTGCCACTCGGTTTGCGTATTTTGTCCTTGTTTCACCGCCGCGTTTTCGGCAACCAGATCTTCTACCGCAACATTATAGCCATAACCGGTTGCCGTGATTTTGTACCATTTGGGTTCGCCGAATTCATAGACGGGCGGAGGATTGACCGGTTGCACAACGGGTTTGGGCGCGGGAGCGATTTTGATGGCCGGTGCCGGTTGCGGCAGTGGCAAATTGGGCTGCGGCGCAGCAGGATGATGTTACGCACTGTCCACGAAAAGTACGAAAGGCACGAAAAATATCAGCTATGGGTTTCTCGCTGGCGGCATCATACCCGGCATTCATTCTCAGACTTCCAAATACGTTATACACCCGTGTCTGTGAGAGACCGTCGTTCCGGCAGGGATGCCGGAACCCAGGCACAGGGAGGTGAAACTTTGCGTTACTCAAGTACCTGTAGAGCGGCCAAGTTACCGTCCATGGCACTGGATACCGGCATCCCTGCCGATATGACGACTCCGAGGGCAGCGTTGCGTATAACGATGGGGGACGCTCCAAAGGCTGGAATGCTTTGCTTATGGCATCCTTAGTTCTTGTGCCTGTGTTTTTCGTGGACTACGATTTTTTTATCATGAGTCTGCGTAACATCAATTATTAGGAGAAAAGAAATGTATTCACCTGTTTGGGGCGAAATCCGACAGCGGTGTATTTTCCGACACATCGTCTCCTCTGTTTATCTGGAAGTACAAGGTTTTCAGGAGAGATTCTTCCTAAAGCCATTCCGATTTTCATCTAATTTTAATTAAACCCACAGATTTCCTCTCATCTTGTCTCTGTAGTCTATGCCCATCGAAGCGATCTGCGCGTTGAGTTAAAGTTTTCTGGTATCTTGGAGTGCAAGCTCTGCTTGCAAAACAGGCGGAGCCTGCACTCCGGCTTTAAACAAGAGCTGAAAACTTATATTCAGGTACTTATTGGAGCATCTTCTTGAGCCGGACTACGCTATAAGCAAGGTGTCCGGTCTGTCGGCGTCGGGCGGTGTTTTAGCTTGCCAGCCGGAAAGTCGTCATGTCGGCAGGGATGCCGGCATCCAGTCACAGGGATGTGAAACTTTAAAATACTCCCGCTTTTCTTAAGCACCTGAAAGGTCACAAAGTTGCCGTCGCTCAGGACAGGAATGGCGCGGGGTCCGGCATCCCCTGATGGAACGATGAACTTGGAAAGTTTGTGGGGATGCTTCCTCAGGCAATGCTGTTGGCTTAAGAGTTGCACCCCCACAGTTTCAATTTATTCAGAGAATGTTTTTTAGAGAAATATTATGGATGTAGGAATCGTTACCACGCAGATACCCCCGGCCAACGGTTACGGCGGCGTGTTAACCAAAGCCTGGGCGGAGCAGGGACACAAGATGGTATTGGTCGCGTCCGATCAGTCGAGTGTAGGCCGTTTGCGTCCCGATCAGGTATGTCTTGGCGAGCGGGTGGATGTCAAACTGTACCGTTGCCACGGATTCAAGCGCTGGGGTTTTGGCCTCGGCGCTATTCCCGAACTGTTCAAATTATGTCTGCAAGCGCCGGTGGTTTATATCCACGGCATTGCAACCTGGCCGTCTACGCTGGCGGCTGTTTTCTGCACCTTGTTGCGCCGCCCGTTCATGGTGGCCGTGCATGGAGGACTGATGCCTGAGCATGTTGATTCGATACGGCGGCAGAAACCGCATAAATGGCTGTTCTATAAATGGTTGACCTTGCCGACCCTGCGCCGGACCATTGCCGTGCATTGCACCGGCGAAACCGAGGCCGAAGGCGTGCGCAATGCGCTCGGCAAGGACGTTCGTGTGCTGCTGGTTCCGAACGGCATCGACAGCCGCGATTTTCAAGTAGTCGAATGTCCTGCCGGAGAAGGCATGAAGCTTTGTTTTTTAGGACACATTCAGCAGGAAAAAGGCATCAATGCTTTTATCAGGGCATGGTTGAAAGTTCGTAATCCGGCAGATCGGCTCGCAATCGCAGGCCGTAGCGTGGATGACGACTATTTTGAAGAGTTCCAGGCGCTGGTCGAGCAGGCTCAAGGCGCGATCAGTTACCACGGCTACCTGGAGCGCAGCGACGTCATGGACTTGCTCGCGTCCAGCCATTTCCTGGTCTTGCCTTCGGGTTTGGAAGAAGCCGAAGGCAAGCGCGAGAACTTCGGCCATGTAGTGGCCGAAGCGATGGCCTCGGGACGCCCGGTATTAGTCGCCAGAGGCTTGGCCTGGGATCATCTGGATTCGATTGGGGCCGGTTTCGTTTTCGATAGAAACGAGGCTTCGGTGTGCGCAGTGCTGCGTAAAGCGCAAGCGCTGGAGAGCTGGGAATGGGGAAGGATGTCGTGGAATAGCCGGTATTACGCGGAACAGCAGCTCGATCCGGTCAAACTTGGCGAGCGAGTTTGGCGGATACTGAAAAGACCGGATCGGGTTAATCTGCCGCAATCGTTGGCCGAACGAAGGAACCAGCTATGAGTAAGGTCGGACTGATCGTTCCCACGGCTTTGATGTGCAAGTGATTGCCAAGTCTGAGTTTAATCACGGCAATAGTCTGCCTGAGGTGGATATTATCGTGTTCCTGGCTCAGGATGCCGCTGCGATAAAAACCTCCGCGAGAAGAAAAACAGCTGACTTCGTCGTAGGCTGAATAAATTACCTCGCTGGGCTAGTGATGTGCTTGTTCAAAATACGTATTTTTACTGTTAATGCGACGGAGCCGTTTGTAGTAATGTAAATTATTTTAGTAATAACCTTAAATAAGGAAAATAAGATGAAAAAAATAACAAAATTATCAGTCATCGCTTTGGTTGCAAGTCTGGGTGCCGGTTGTGCCAGTACTTCGGATATTGATGATTTACAGTCCCAAGTTAACGGCTTGGATAGTTCCGTTAAACAAGCCTCAGCCGATGCAGCCGGCGCACAAACGACAGCCGCCGATGCAGCAGCAAAGGCAGGAGCAGCGGAAGCTTCCGCCAATAGAGCGGCTCAATTATCTCAAGATGCCAATAGAAAATTGGATAAAAGATTCAGAAGATCAATGATGAAATAAATGATCTTGGCAAGAACGGCTAAGTGAGTATGACTGACGCCGTTCTTGCAGGCTGTACAAACGGATAGGTGTATGGCTGTAGCCGCAAGACAGGGTAACGGCGCGAGGTTATAGATCAACGTTTTGTTGTTTGTTAATGGAGGATGAGCGTGATTTTTAAATGGCTGTTATTGGCCTATCTGATTATTTTAGGCTTTTTAAGTTTAAATCCTTGGCTGCTCCCTGACCCGAAACCGGCAGTAGGTTTTGTTACTTGGGATTTGCTTGACCATGCCGCGGCTTATGCCTTGTTGTCGGTTTTGATGATGATTGCTTTCAGGCAACAGTTCCGGCCGTTGGTGATGACAAGCATCGTAATTCTGGCTTCAAGCCTGATTGGCGTTTTCTTCGAATATAGTCAATATTGGTTTACTTCAGTAAGGCAGTTTTCATTTTACGACGCTGTTGCTAATGTTTTTGGCGCCGTCTTGGGCGTGGCTATATTTTGGCCAGTTTGGACTTACCGTAAGCAAATGCAGTGATCCTCATCGATAAAGTCGTCAAACTGATTTTGGGGAATATTGAAATGAGTGGTATCGGATCAGTGCATTTGACGTTCAATTGAAACATCCAGGCAATAAAAAAGGCTTAGATGAAATCATCTAAGCCTTTGATATGATTGGTGGGACGTCAGGGATTCGAACCCAGGACCCATGGATTAAGAGTCCGAACAACTAAGCATTTATCTGTGTTGATTGTCATTTATAAAGCAGTCTACTTTTCAATAAATTCAATACTTTGTCTATAACTCTCTGGTTTGTTGTGTTGATTGATATTCCGCTTTATACTGTAATTCGGGTTACAAATCGGTTACATCGAGTTACAAACTGGTTACATTTAAAAACAGGTATTTTTTATGGCAAAAGTAAAACTGACAGCTGGACGGATTGCAGGCTTTAAGTGCGATGAATCAAAGGCTCAAGCTTTCCTGTGGTGCGCCGAAGTGCCGGGCTTAGGTGTTCGAGTAACGCCAAAATCAACCACTGCTGGTTACATTTTTCAGTCAAAAGTTAAAGGCCAGTCAATGCGCATTACGATTGGTAAGGTTAGCGTCTGGAGCATTCAAGAAGCCCAAGCCGAAGCCCGCCGCCTGCAAATCATGATAGACAACGGCGACGATCCACGCGAAGTGAAATCCGATAAACAAGCCGCCAAGGAAGCTGCAAAGCTGGCAAAGGAAAAAGAAGCCACCGAGTTGGCAATGAAGGAGATTCGCGAAGCTGTTACAGTTAGTGCTGCATGGTCTGAATATATTGCCGCTCGAAAGCCCAAGTGGTCACAAAGTCATTACAATGACCATGTGCAGGTTATGCACCTAGGCGGTGAAGTGCGAAGCCGTAGCAAAGAGCTAACCGTTCCTGGTGTTGCGGCATCACTGGCAGCTGTTCGGCTTATCGATTTAACGCCTACGATGATAGATGAGTGGGCAGCGGCGGAGGCAGCGACAAGACCGACACGCGCCCGCCTTGCGCTACGGTTATTGAAAGCGTTTCTTTTTTGGTGTGCTGGACATGCGCAATATAGAGAAATTGTTACGACTAACGCCGCCAAAAGTAAAGATGCCCGCGAAAGTCTGGGCAAGCCCAAGACTAAAGACGACGTGCTAGAAAAAGAACAATTATCGGCATGGTTTTCGGCTGTCAGGCAGATTTCAAATCCTGTTATTAGCGCATATTTGCAGGTTTTATTATTGACTGGAGCAAGGCGCGAAGAATTAGCGAATTTACGCTGGGAAAATGTCGATTTTCAGTGGAATAAGCTAACCATAAACGATAAGGTCGAGGATTTTCGCATTGTCCCGCTAACGCCTTATGTTAAGCATCTTTTATCCGGCCTGCCTCGCCGCAATGAATGGGTATTTTCAAGCCCCACCGCCGCATCCGGTCGATTGACCGAACCACGTATTGCACATAATCAAGCCTGTGCTATTGCCGGTCTGGATATGACGTTACACGGGTTGCGCCGTAGTTTTGCGACATTAAGCGAATGGACAGAAACCCCCGCCGGAATCGCGGCACAGATCCAAGGCCATAAGCCGCAAGGGGTAAGGGAGCAAAATTACATTCGCCGCCCGCTCGATCTATTGCGGATGTGGCACGTAAAAATTGAAGCGTGGATATTAGAGCAAGCTGGAATTGAGTTTGTGCCGGTGCAACCGGGTTTACGTGTAGTGGTAAACCAATAAAATGCGGCTATAAAAAATAGTGCGGATTATATTCACCTGTGTTGATAAGTGTTAATTAACAGTATACAATTTGACCATGATAAAGACTTTTCGGCATAAGGGTTTGCAAGCCTTTTTTGAGACAGGTAGCAAGGCAGGCATTCAGCCGCACCATGCTGGAAAACTGCGCGTATTGTTGACCACATTGGACAGCGCAAAGCGTGCGGATGATATGAACGCGCCGGGCTGGAAACTGCATCCATTGACAGCTGACCTTGCCGGGCATTATTCCGTGACAGTCAACGGAAACTGGCGATTAACCTTTACCTTTGACGGCGAAGATGCCGAATTGGTTGATTATTTGGATTACCACTAGGAGTAATTGAATATGAGTAGAATGCATAATCCGGCACACCCCGGCGAAGTATTGCGGGAATGGCTACCGGAAGGTATGACGGTAACAGAGGCGGCAAAAGAATTGCAGATTTCCCGTGTCACGCTTTCTAAGGTGCTGAACGGTAAGGCCGGAGTAACGGCAGGAATGGCCTTACGCCTTTCGGTGTGGCTTAGCACGTCTCCCGATGTTTGGCTGGGTATGCAAACACAATGGGATTTATGGCAAGCTGAGCAGCAACCACGCCCGAATATCAGGCCACTTGATAGACAGGCCGCATAATGAATGAAACTTCAAAATCCCACGACCAAACTGTTATCGAATTATTGCGGGAAGACCCCAGCTTTGCAGACGAATATCTATCCGCTGCATTAGATGAGGCAGACGAACCGGGAGGCCGTGAAGCCCTGCTATCCGCTTTACGCCATATTGCAGAAGCGCAAGGTATGGCGGCTATAGCAGAACGCGCTGGAATTAAGCGCGAAAGCCTTTATCGCGCCCTGTCCCCTAAAGGAAACCCCACGATTAAAACATTGCTGGCCGTAATGAGTGCGGCAGGGCTGAAATTATCCGTGCATCATCGGCAAGAGGCCGCTTAATAGATGACTATGTTCAGCCCGCCCCATCCGGGCAGTATTTTAAAAGAAGACATTTTGCCAGAGTTGGGTATTAGCGTTACCGAAGCAGCCGCACAGCTTGGCATTGCCCGTGAAACTCTTTCGCGGGTAATTAATGGTAAATCGGATATTAGTGTTGATATGGCAATTCGGTTAGAAGCTTGGTTAAACAAACCCACTGCCGAAAGCTGGCTGCATATGCAAGTGGAACACGGCTTGTGGGAAGCCAGGCAAAGCCAAATGCTAAGTATTGAGCTTATTAAACCAGTTAAAACGCGGCCTTTAATTAAAAGTGTGCTGATTAGTTTGCCGGCTGATGAAAAGTCAGATAAAGATTTTCCAATTATTGATAAAGACGAGCGGGCGATAACTAATTTGGTTGGATTGCAACTAAAAAAAGCAAGGAATATGTTTGGTATAACCGTCTCTGATGCTGCGCAACATTTTAAAATTACTGAAGAGAATTTAAAACGTATTGAGAAAGAATTTGATATGGAACACATCCCATTGAAGCTAATAAGGTGTGCGTCGGAATTTTATAACGTTTCAGTCGATTATCTGTTTGGATTAAATGAAGATTGGGAAATTGCTCCAGAGGTACGTCGTGAGCGTGATTTTTTGTCTTATAATTGGTAGGATGTATACCGATGAGTTAGCAAAACTCGCAGTAAAATTTATGAAACTTGAAAAAAAGGTCTCTGTCGTTGGTGAAACTGTTGCCGATATGGTGCTTGCATACAGAAGAATTGATACTGCGTTTATGAAATTTAATAACCTTAATACTGAATTTAAGGATATGTCTGAAAGCGCGCCATTGTTAAGAGAAATTAAACGAGCCGTGGAAGATGGGGAGAAAGTTACAAAGCTGCTAGAGAGATATAAAATTCTACCAAAAAACACTGCTGTGACGCTTTGCGTCACAGAAAGCGGTTGAAAATAATATAATAATCAACACCCTACAAAAAGTCTAACGGATCGGGAAAATCTCAGGAATTAGCCATTTTTTTACGCTCATCATTTAACCTTCAAATCAACAAAGATGAAGGCTACAGAATGACAGCAGTTAAAAATCAATTTCCACCTCTGGGCGAAGTCACTAGCCCGACGGTTTCAACCGACGCAGCGGCATTTTATTTAAATCGAAAACCGCAGACACTACGGGCTTGGGCTTGTTTGGAGCCGATTGGGGCTATTCGTCCATTGAGGATTAACGGGCGTCTTGCTTGGCCTGTTGCCGAAATCAAAGCATTAACCGGGGTGGCGTAATGGCTGCCCCAAAATTTCCCCGTACAAATAGCCTTCCAGGCCGAGCTCTGGCGCGACTGCTCAAGGGGCAACATTTGACCCACCGCAGCTTCCAGCGCGAAACATCAAGCTATCGCTTGGCCCACTTCATTTTTGTTTTGCATGGCTACGGTTGGGCCGTCCAATCCGTTGAGAAAGTCGGCCAAACAAAAGATCCAACCGGCCGTAAGGCTACGTACTCTGAATACTTCTTCACTCCTGAAGACATACAAAATTTAAAAAACGACTCTGAAATTGTGTTAGATAAATTCATCGGAGCAGTTGATAGTTTTGAAAGAGCTAAGTGTCATGGCTAATCAATGGTTCCGCATGTATCACGAGTTTGCTACTGATCCAAAGGTACAAATGATGAGCGAACCAGACCAGCGCAGATTAATCATGATTCTGTGCTTAAGGTGTAACGGTGATGTAACGTTACATGATGATGAGGTGGCGTTTCAGTTGCGTATCAAGAGCGAAGAATGGGGCGTAACTAAAGCCACCTTTATAGAAAAAGGATTTATTGATTCATCCAACAAAGTGCTTAATTGGGATAAGCGTCAATTTGTATCAGACTCAAGCACAGAGCGGGTTGCAAAGCACCGCGCAGGTAAGAAACAGCAGTGTAACGTTACAGTAACGCCCCCAGATACAGATACAGATACAGATACAGATACAGAGGTAAAAGAACATACAGATCCAGTTGGATCAGCACCAGCACCGGAAGAAAAAAAGCGAGTATCGAAAAAAGAATACTCTGATGAATTCAACAATGCCTTTTCGATTTATCCAAAACGAAAAGGAGACAATCCAAAGGAAAAAGCTTTTAGAGCCTGGAAGGCAAGACTAAAAGAAGGAGTAACGGCAAATGAAATGGTTTCCGGGGTTAAGCGTTACTTAGCGTTTTGCCAAGCCGAGGGAAATATTGGAACTCAATACATCAAGCAAGCGGCTACGTTCTTCGGTCCTGACAAAGCTTTCTTAGAATCCTGGGAGGTTATACAAAAAAGCCCTAGCTCTACACCACATAGAAATCCAGGTTTTGGAAAGCAACCCGCGACACGCCCTATCTACACCTATCCGGGCGGTGATGCCGACGCAATAGATTCAACAGCAACAGAGGTTTTCGATGCACAAGCAAGACTTTAACAAATTTTCAGATGCCTGGGCGGATGCGCATGAGGCCATGGCGGCCGGAAAGATATTATCACCAAGAACAATGGTGTCGATATTCGATGACTTTGAGGATTGTTCGATTGAGTCTGTTCTGGTTGCGTTAAAACATCACAGAAAGACCGCCAAGTTTGCGCCAACTGCGAATGACATCATTGAACTGCTTGAGGCCGGCAATAAGCGCTTAACCGCCGATGAGGCTTGGGCAATGATGCCGAATGACGAATTTGAAACCGTCGTATGGACTCGGGAAATGTCCGAGGCTTACGGCATTGCCTATGACCTGATTGTTGGCGGTGACAAGATAGCGGCGCGCATGGCCTTTAAGGGCGCATACGAACGCCTTTGTGCTGAAGCCGTGCTGGTGCAAAGGCCTGTTTCTTGGGTTGTTTGTATCGGCTTCGATAAATCGCGCATTGAACCCGCATTGCAAAAAGCCGTTGCTGCCGGGCGTATTTCTCAGGATCGAGCGAACAAGTTTTTGCCGGCGCCGATGGATGCCGGGCCTATTGCCGGACTGCTGATGGGTAAAGTCAGCGAGCTACCAAACAATGACGCAAATTTAAAGGCCAAGTGGGGCGAACTTAAGCAGGCTATGGCCGATGGTCAACGCAAATTGGCTGAAAAGGAACGTCAGCGAGTTCTCGATGCTGAACAAGAACGGCTTGCCTTTGAGCGGCACCGGCAAGAAATGCTTAAACGAGTTGATGCGAAGTTACAGGAAAAAGCGCAATCAATAACGATGAGCGAATTGGGCTAAAAAACAAACCAACAACGCCTTAACCGGCAAAGGAAATAAAAGAATGAACCAACAAATAGCATCGTTCATGACGTCTGAAGAAATCGGCCATTTAACTCAAACAGAACACCAATTTGTCTTAAGTCGGTCCTGTGAGCAACTGGTGAAGGCGGGCATCGATCCTAACGAGTTTTGGCACGAATACACGGAGCTTGGAACGGGCGCAGTTAAAAAGAGACTGCATTTACCGAAACGGGAATGCCTCTTAGCCATTAATGATCCCTGGTACTCTGACAAGGCAATCGCGGCCGTCATGGAAGTTTGGAACGTTTGGAATCAGCAAGAAGACGATGGATTTTTTGATTTTGAGGATGACGACGATTAGTCGGAAAACCCCGCTTAATCAGGTCTAACCACGGTTTAAACTAAGTGTAAATTTAAATATTCAATCCAAAGGAAAAATCATGACAGCTTCAAAAAACGATTTAATCAGCGCGCACCATTCAAAGCGGCTCATAAAACCAGTGCTTGATGATTTGCGTAAACTTGACGTTCAAGCCTTAGGCCATGTCCCTATGCGCTTGAAAAAGCCGCCAAATTTATCGTTTGGCTGGAAGGATTCGAGAAAAAGGCTGAAGCCGTTATCGACCAAGCCCGACGGCAATATAATAACCGTCCGCAACGCATCATTAACGCGGCGGCAATAAGATTTAATTCAATCCCCGGTGATATTGAGCTACAGCACAAAACAATTGAAGGCAAAATATCAGGTCACAAAACCAAGTCAGAAGAACTTCGGAAACAACATTTCAGTGAATCTGAGATCCAAGCAATTCTTCCTTACCCGCAGGAAGAGATTGACGCTCATGCAGACGCTATTACCGGCTTGCAAAACGAACAGAAGAATCTCCAAAGCTTCCTCGAATCCACCCCAGTGTATAACACGGATTTGCTAGATATGTCTAAATTGGCGCCCTTCATGCAACATTGCACATCAGTCGAGTAATCCCTCGTGTCAATGCCAAACCTTGAAGACCACATTAAAGCCGGCACCGTTGCCCGAAACGAAAAACAAAAACAGATTGCCGGACTGCGTAAAACGATCCGGCAAGACAAAAAACGGTTGGCAAGCCGCGAGCGCAAGCTCAGAAGGATGGAAAATAGTTTATCGCCTACCTCGCTTGATGCTAAACCAGAGCCTTTGGATTTTAGCGGGATAGTCGATAAACGAGAAATCGAAGTAATTAAATTAATCGCCCACAGGTTCAAAGAGTCCCGAATACTTTGTGCTCATAATTATTCCCAAGCGGCTCAGCTTCTGAACATTACGCCCGAGGACTTAAAAAAAATCGAGAACGCTGTCGATGTTTGGCATGTGCCTACTTGGTTAATCAAACGTGCCGCTGAAATTTACTGCGTCCCCGCTGACTATCTTCTCGGAATAATTGAAGACTGGGATGCAGCCGATGGCGAGGTGTTTTTAAGTCGCAATCACCTTGCAGGACTCCAGCGGCAGGAGCACGAGAATTTTACAAAATTAGCCGCAGAACAAATCCGGCACGTTAATCGGTTAACAGCGATGAATTCAGCGGTTGCAGCGACCGTAATTGCAATTCAGAACATCACCGAGACCTTTGGTCGTTTCACACAACTAAACCCACAGTTTCAAGATATGCGTGCCGGGGCGACGGTATTACGCCAAATCCAAAATGCAGAAGAGTTGGCGGCACATGCCACGGGTGTATTGACACGATATAAGGCTCTGCCTGAAAGCCTATGGCAACACGCCCAGTACATGCTGCAAGAATTCCCAGAGCAAAACGGGTACTTCCACGAATAAAAAGCAGCCAAAAACATATTTTCGGACTCCAAAAAAAGGACCATAGAAATGAAAGTAGAAAAAACAGAAACAAACAAAAAAAATGAATGCGGACGTCCTACAGCGTTCAAACAAGAATACGTCGATCTTGGCTATAAATTTTGTTTACTCGGTGCGACCGATGAGCAGTTGGCCGAATTTTTCAACGTAGCCAAAAGCACCATCAATCTTTGGAAGCAAAAGCAGCCTAAATTTTTAGATGCTCTGAAACGCGGTAAAGTCTCGGCTGATGCCAATATCGCTCACTCGCTTTATCGGCGTGGTATAGGTTACTCGTGCCCCGAAACCCACGTAAGCAATTACCAAGGAAATATCACTCTTACCGAAATAACTAAACACTATCCACCAGATACGACGGCTTGCATCTTCTGGTTGAAGAACAGGCAGCCCGACAAATGGAGAGACAAGATTGAGCTGAACACCACAGTCAAACTCGACAAAGAAACGCTGGACCTGATCGAAAGCCAATTTGTAACAAAAATGGCGGCAGCGCACGAGAGACAAAAAGAAGTACTTAAAGAACGCGGCATTGCAACTGAAGAATAACCGTGGCTAAGACCACTATTTTCCATGATCCAAGATATTTGGATTTCGTTGAGCGCTACCATGCAGACCCCTTGGGCTTTGCGGTAAGCGTATGTGGAATGTCGCCGTCATTCGATCAAGAAGACTTGCTTTATGAGATAAGCCCGGCCAATGCCAAAGTTTCGGTAGTGTCCGGAACGTCGACAGGCAAGACGGCCGGGTTTGGGCGTATTGCTCTTTGGCATTTACTTTGTCACCCGGTTGCCGTTTATGAGGGCAAGATTGAGATAGGTTCTAACACCTATATCGGCGCTCCGCGTATCAATCAGGTTTCCGATGGTGTCTGGAAGGAAATGAATGATGTTTATCTGGCTATTGCCAATGGGCCTTATGCCTGGATAAACGAATACTACGAAATCACTAAAACCAGGGTTACCGTTAAAGGATTTGCCGAGCAGTGGTTTATCAGCCAAGTCGCCATGCAACAAGGCCAGTCAATCGGCGTGGCCGGTAAGCATCGATATTGTCAGCTGATTATCATTGACGAGGCGGCGGGCGTATCGGATGAGCATTTCGACGTAATTGAAGGCACCCAGACCCAGCCGGGAAACCGAACATTATTAGCGTCACAGGGGGTTAAGAATGCCGGTCGGTTTTATGAAACACACCACAACCTTGCCAAAGAAAACGGCGGTTCGTGGGCGGCGCTTAAATTCAGTTCTGAGCGCTCCCCGTTTGTAACGGCGAAGTGGCTTAAGGATCGACTGGACGAAACCGGTGGCCGGGATTCAATCGAATACCAAATACGTATTCTTGGGTTATTCGCTGAGAACTCTGGCAGTAACTTATTGACCAGGGCTGAACTTGAAAAGGCATTCTTACCGCGCAAGATAATCCAAGACGATGAGCCTTTTGGCTTGTTTGTATTAGCCGACGTTGGCTTGGGTGAATATCGCGATGAGTCGGTCGCAATCATTGCCAAAGTAATCGGTACCGGAGATTTAGGCCCCGATGCCCGGCGCGTTGAGTACATCGAGATACCATATTGCACTAACGCCAAGAATGAAATCATCTTTGCCGGGGATCTGGTTAATCTGGTGGGCAAGTTATCGAATGCAACACTGTTGGTAGATAACGGCGGTGTCGGCGCCACAATAAACAAATTAATCGAAGCGTCAGGTGTACCGGTGGTTAAGGTCGACTGGGGCAAGCCTTGCTTCAAGAAAGAATACCGGGACCGTTTTTATAACCGCCGGGCCTGTGCAATGGTCCGGTTTAGGGATGCAATACGGTCGGGTAGGGTAGTTCTTCCGCAAAACATCGATAAGAAGCTGAAGAACAAAATATTGCTGCAAGGGGCGCGACTACCTTATCACTTTGCCGAGGCGGGCGGCCTTCGCTACGTGATGGAGAAGAAGGAAGAAATGCGCAAGAAGGGCATCAAATCGCCTGATATTTTTGATGCAATGAGCTTTGTATTCCTTGAGGACGCTAACAGTTACATGGTGGCCGAAAAAATAATTAATCAGCTGATAAAAACAGCAGCAGACACCGCCAAAGCCGCCGCCGAGGATATGTTTGCGGATGTGGCTTAAAAATATCCCGTAAAAAGTTAGACCCATACCAAATCATACCAAATTTAGGAAAATATCATGCCAGCTCAGACATTAGATTTAAAACAAAAAAAAGGCGGTACCCGATCCGGTGCCGGCCGCCCAACTGGCAGCAAAGGCCCTGCTGCAATTAAAAAGCAGGCAATAAAAACGCTACAGGAAATTATGCAAGATGAGACTGCTCCGCCTGAAGCCCGTGTAATGTCGGCTATCAAGCTGATTGATATTAATGAGGCGCTGGCATGAACGGCGGGGAATGTGAATCAAAAACGTTCAGCGACGAAGACTTGGTTAATAGCCCTGCACTACAAAATCTATCTATCCGCTCCAGAACTCATCCAATCAATGTAAATGATCCCGAAGAAGTTAAACGCGCGCTTGCTCCATCAATGGTTTGGTTGGTCGGTGCTGTTGACAACAAACACATACAGTTCCAAAGCAAGGCTGATGAAGAAGCTTTCTCTCAAATAATGCTTATTAGCTTTCAAATAGTTACACAGATCCGCCCGGAATCTTCCATTCTGCATTAAAAATTAAGGTATCAATATGGCACTCAAACACGACAATCAAGGCTTCTTAATCGGCGACCCGGTAGATTTAAGCACGGCTGTTAATCAGCTTAAACAAATGCGAAAAGACATTTCTGACATCAAGCGCGCCGTTTCTGGCGTCGCAGCGAAGGATAGCAATAACAGCAATCCTGGAGGAAGCAGTGTAGCCACACCGAATAGACCGAGAAGTAGCCAAAACTCACCAGGCAATATACTGCTGCCAATAAGTTATGGTGATGCTGTCACACCGAATGGGCGCGGAAGGGATGCTTCGGGAAGATTTATAAGAAATGCCGCTAATCAATCTCCATCAGAACCCGCCAATGATGATGAAGAAGAAAAAAAGAAAAAAAAGGAAAAAGAGCAGGCTGGTCTTTTAAGCAGATTTACAGATAAGGTTTCGACCGCCGTAAAAGAATCTACCAATGGTGTAGAGGAAGCAGATCCGACGATAAAGGCTTTTAAAGAAGTAGCCGAGCCTATGCGCCGTGGGTATGAAATCTTCACCGGTGGCGGCGATAAAAAAGAGGCTTGGTATAGAAAAATATTTGGCGAATTAAAGCTGTTCCGGAAAGAAGAATCGGTATTTAACCGGGCGGCGAACAGGAGTTTGCACAATATTGAAGGAAATCCAGATAGTGGCGGCGGAGAAGGCGGAAAAAGTTTTCTCGGCGGATTGCTTGGTAGTATTTCGCCCTGGGTAATGGCTGCTATTACCGGCATTGGGTCCGCATTATTGGCCGGAGTTACCACTGCCTTAGGTGTTATCTTTTCTCCAATTGGTTTGGCTATTGGTGCGGCCGCTGCGGTTGCATGGGGATTGTTTACCGAGGAAGGGCAGAAATTCTTTGGCGAAGTTGGCGCTAAGGTTATCGCCGGTTGGGATGCGGTAGTTACCGCCTTTGCGCCGGTATCGGAATCGATACAAAAAGGCTGGGACACGGTAAAAGGCGGGTTCGATAGCCTGATTAACGGCATGGTGTCGTCTTGGGATGCTTTCACCGGATTCCTGAAAGACAAGTTCGGGATTGATATTCCGGCTATTTTTAAGCCGGTGGTGGATGTCAGCAAAAAGGTGGTTGAGGCTGCAAAAGAAACGGTTAAGGATGGGATTGATGTCGCTAAAGAAACAGCTGGGAAAGCGGTCGATGCAGTTGCCAAGAGTTCACCGAAAACTACTGAGGCGTTAGGTAATGCGTGGGATAAGGTTAAAGAGGGTGCAGGAAAGATAGCGTCCCACGCTACCGGTAAAACCGCTGCAAACAAGGCGGCGATGATCAATGAAATGGCCGCTCAAGGCATTACCGACCCAAAAGAGCAAGCGATGTTAATGGCACAAGTCGATCATGAGTCAGGCGGTTTTGCATTTACCAAAGAATTAGGCAGGGATTCTTACTTTGATAAATACGACGCAGGAACCAAAAAAGGCAAAGAGTTAGGTAATACAGAAAAAGGTGATGGAGCGAAATACAAGGGTCGCGGGCTTATCCAGCTTACCGGAAAGGCCAACTATGCAGCGGCAGGAAAAGACCTTGGACTTGACCTTATCAATCACCCGGAACTGGCCGAAACGCCTGAAAACGCAGCTAAAACCGCTATGTGGTTTTGGAAGAAAAATAAGCTGGGAGAGTCAGCAAAGAAGGGTGATGTTAAAACAAATCGGCATATCATAAATGGCGGTGAAAAAGGGCTAGACGATGTAGAAAACAAGCTAGGTAAGTATTTAGTAGCCGCCAATAATGGCGAGTTTAATGTAGGTGCCACGGAGCCGAAACCCGCCGCAGAACAAAAGCCAGCCGTCGCTTCGATAGCCGATGACCCGACCCAAGGCGGTCGGTACAAGTACGAAACCCTTGAAGGCGGTAAGGTTCAGGTAACAGATAATCAAACAGGCGTCATGGAGCTTGCCAGCGATGAACAGGCCGACGCCTATAGAAAGCAACAGGGCAAGCCGTACTTAGATTCGTTTGTGGCTGCAAATAATCCTGATTCATATCGTGCAGGCGGTGTATTTTCAAAATCGCCATCCTTGAATGACTTCGCGGCCGGTCCTGTAAATGCCACACAGGTTGCCTCAATTGCCGCACCCAAGCCGCCTACATTCGCGCCGCCGCCACCAATTCCGGAAGCGCCGCCGATAATTCAGCCGCTGGGTAGTGATTCAAACCGGAATTTAACGGTAACCATGCCAACGCCTGATGTTGGGCAGGATGTCCGGGATCGGGGCATTGCGCATATTGCGACTGGTGGGCTGTCGGGGCGGGGGTAGGTGCGATCAATTGAAGATTGCCGTTAGCGGAATTACGCTATCGTCTATATTCGCTCGAACTAATGCTTGAGGCTTTTTTATCAATAAAAAAGGGATTAACCCGCTGCCCCGGTCAAGAGCCGAGGACGAATTAACCCCTCTAAACCTTCCGGATGGTCCCAGGTCAAGAGCCTAGGGGCCGGAAGGCTCACATAAACTATAAGCCCAAATTCTAAGGGAATCAACCAATCGATTAGGTGCGCCGTTTTTCTAAAAGGACAGATTATCTTTACCTTGATTCCCATAAGGGGGTAACAACGGATGTAACCCCATGCATTCTTCAGGAACATGCGAAATTATTGCATGCCGCCGGGCGTTAAAAGGGGGTGGCGTTTCGCCACCCCCTTGCAATGTGGCTGAATATAGTCCTGACTCATTTATAAGCTACTGATTATTATGCAAACCTACGCTGAGTAAGTTTGATTTTTTTGTAATGCGTTTTAATCGTCTGCCCAGGGGGTTGGGGCCAAATCAACCCCTTCCATTCGTGCCGACCTGTAAATGTCACCCGCGTTTACATTTAAAATTCTTCAATAAAATCAATCAATGGGGGGAATCCCCCCGTTTTAAATGTCCCCTCATGGGACATTTAAAAGCCTAAAGGTGAACGCTGCTCACCTTTACAAATTACGGGCGCAGACCGTATTAAAACACTAATAAAATCAATTAATGTCGGGAAATCCGACATTTTAAAAACTAAGCGTGGCGTGAATGGCAGAAAATCTGTCCTTTTAAGAAAATCAGGGAAAGGAGGTGGAACCTGGGCGCACTGGCAGCTAAAGATGAATTGTTTGGTCGCTTTGGCAGAAGTCCGAGACCTCTACTCCCGATTCCGGTAATCAGGACTCCTTTGCGGCACTATCCTCAAATGATGCCGGTGAGGATCGCCCAGGCGGGGTACTGGAGCAAAGCAACTTAGGCGTAAGGGTAAATCAAAGCGCAGGTATTAACAATCAGTATCTCTTTGTTCAAGGTATTGATTTTATTAAACTCGACATAATGTCGAGTTAGAGTTTCGCTGAGGTTCGCCTTTAGGGCGAACCCATCAAAACCAGTTGCTCTAATTTTTAGAGCAACTGATAGCTATTAAAATTAAGACTCGTCTTTGAGTCAAGATGTTGATTAGTTTAGGGGTAGCGAATTGCGACCCCTAAACTAATCAATAACTTAGCTTTTTTACAGTACGCCGCAATCGTCTTCGGTGCTTCGGCAACCTCATGGCAGCTTTACCCGTGCCGATTCCATACCCAAATAATGCGCCCTACAAGCAATAAGCCATGCCGGGAACCAGTCGATTATCAACATAATGGAGACAATGCCTATATCAATAATCATGCCGGTCTGTGCGCCTTGATATATAAGCTTTGCGACGTTTTGGCACAGTAACAAGCTAGTGTATTGATTATTTCCAAAACGAAGCACATAACCGCCTGCCTGATTGCTGATGATGCAAATAAACTATTGACCTGGGTTAAGTTCAGGCTTATTCTTTTCCTCAGTCGCCCACATTGGCGGCACGGAATTGGCGTTCCGTTCTCAACGGCATAGCAGGCCGCAATTATGCGGTTTTTTTATGCGTAAAATTCAGACCCTTCATTATGTCGGGCTGCTTTGGAGCATCCGAAAGGATGGCCGTGTTGAGCGGTACGCCAACTTCATTCAGCCCGACACCAGTTTAAAACATGGTGCCGGCTTAACTCATAAGCAAGGATTAACCATGACCTCTCAAGCATCTACCCAAAGCGATAACATTGATAAACTACGTAGCGCCGTTAATACTATGGACTGCATAGCACAAAAAGGATTATCCGAAATTTCCGCAATTGCCGAACTTGCCTTGACGGCACTCGAAAGTAAAAAGGCCTATCGAAACCCTGAAATCATCGCCCAAGCACTGAACGCGATATTTATCAGATCCGGAGACATTGAGAACGGTATCAACTGCCAAGCCGAAAGCGTTGGCTGCAACTACACAGACCCTAGGGCTGAACTCCGGTATGCCGCCAAACGCGCCGCCAGCGAAGAGAAAAGCGCCGCTGAAAATGTCAAGGAAGAGGTGTAACCATGACTGCCACTACACACGACCAAGCCGAGCAATCAGCCTCAACCGCCAATAAATTAACTATAGATTTTTCGCATCGGCTATCTGATCCAGATTCAAACAGCAGTTTAGCCTTAATAGATAACGTTGACTCAATGGCTGATAGAGCCAGCGGAATTTTAAGCGTAATTTTTTGGCATCTTCAAAATCCTGATGCTGGCTGTCTCCCTGATGGGGCTTTGTCTATGGCCGTTGACGCGGCAATCAAAGAGATTTCCGACATAAAGGCCACCGTCAGTGCCTATTGTGAAGCCGACATAGCCAAAGACCCGGTGCAATCATGAGCATCGTAGAATACTTTTTCGTTACGACTAAAAAGAGACGTGATGATGGATCATTAATTGTTGGGTTGCTTATTTCTCCTTATTTTCAAACGCTTGAAGAGTCCAAGACGTTTCGCGACAACTGCGAGATAGAAGGCGCTTACTGCCTAGGTGGCGGCTTTTTTCCCATGAATGAGGAAGAGGCTGAACAAGATAGGATCATGCTGTTCGGCAGCGAAACCGAACCGGCTATGACAGAGGCTATTTGCTATTGGATTGAAAATAATCGAAGGGGTTAATCAAAATGGCGGATTCAATTAAACCATCAACATACTTTGGACTACTGGCAGAGTTTGGGAAAGCGCATATCCCAGTAACTGAGATAGGTGCTAAATATTTCGACCATGACGACAAAACAGCGAAACGGTATGCCAGGGATGCAAAATATCCGTTCCCTGTTTTTAGAGCCGGTAACAATGCTTCAACATGGATGGTTGACGCCGTTGTCTTTGCCGATTATCTGGACAAGGTTAAGGAAAAGGCCAGGGCTGAATATAAGGCGGCGAAATGATTTAGAGATAGGCGGAATTTCGCCTATCCGTTCAAACCAATAACTTAGGGTGTACTTTGGCAGATTTTAACCTGCTCCTTATGTTAATCCCTCACTTCAAACCGAGGGATTAACGCCTTTAAGCGGCAAAATAACGCCACGCATTTGTAAGGCGAATGTCATACATTTGTTGGGTATTTGTCACCGATACACGCTTGATTATGGCTTCCAATTACCGATAGCGGGATTACGCTATCGCCTAATTCGATAATCAGTTTATTTGCTGGTTGATTTGACAATCAATAACCGGAATTTCGGTTATCAAATATCATGGGCCAAGTTGTTGTTTTGATTGAATAGCGGGAATTCCCGCCTATTGATTGCTCAGAAATGAGCAATTCAATTAAATCAATTGATTCCTCAGATTTAAGGAATGCAGGGGTTGATTCGGTTTCAACCCACCTGCAAATCAAGCGAACACGCAAGTCATTGATTTGCAATCCCTACATTCAAATGAGGGCAATACAATCAAAGACTTAGTGAATGTAATAAATGAGTCTGGTTTGTATGGATTAAAAGATGGTTCAGATTTGAACCATAAGGAAATTCAAGGTGTTACGGTTACTTTAGATAATCGCGGTTATTGGGTTAAAAGATGGTGGAAATTTCCACCATGAGGGAATTCAAGGGCTTGGGCTTGCCGGTCCGGTGCATTTGATCCCGTCCAAGTGGCTATCCAGGCAGTTGAATAGCGCCCTCTAATGTAAACGCAGGTGACGTTTATAAACCAAGGCCGGGTAACCCCGGCTTTTTTGCGCCTGAAATTCCGGCAAGTGTTGCGGGTGTTTTGTGCCGACTAAATATTAACTGTTGATGCTTTAGCATTTAGTAAATGCGGTTACATACTGGTTACATTAAGCCGGAAATAAAAAAGGCCTTAAGATTATAAATCCGTAAGACCTTGATTTGATTGGTGGGACGTCAGGGATTCGAACCCTGGACCCATGGATTAAGAGTCCACTGCTCTACCAACTGAGCTAACATCCCAATTGTTTGTTTAACAATTTCAGTAATTTTAAAGGATTTCTTAACTAAATCCAAGAATAAATTGTCTCGGCGCTATCCACGGTACAACACCTTCATTTTATATTGCCCAGTGCCACGGACAGCTCCCGGCTGAATTCACTCAGGATTTTACTGAGCGCTTTGACCGTCGACGGGTAGGACGAGTCATCTATCGGATGCTCAATTTTGCTCCGGCCATTGCTAAGCAGGCTATGGTTTTTTTCATCCATTATCGCCCAAGTAGCTTCAAAATTTACGCTCTGGTCAGGGCGGGTGTCGAACCGGACTATGTCTATGATGACGCGATAATCAACCGCTCCATATGCACTCCAAGGATAAGTCCTGATCAGGCCGTTCGGTTGCAGCGTCGCCAGGTTGTGGGTCAGCACTTCTGCAACATTGTCTTTTAAAGGCGATGCCCATTGATGAAATTCGGCGACTTTTATGCTGTTATCCGCTAACCGGGTGATAATTTGCTTACGCTCAAGTAACGCCGGTATGGATACGGGGCCTATGCCGATCTGGCGCTTTTTCTCTGTTGCTCCTAAGGATGGAGAGGGTTCGCTCAGCGATTCAAGCACATAAAATTGAGTGGGCTGTGTCGACATGCAGCCCGATAGTACAGCGCTTATGAATAATATTAACCATCTTGAAAGTTGATTTGTCATCGTTACTGCTCTTTTTTGCCGCTAATTAATGAGTTGGGATTTTGTTCCAGATAGTCGCTCAGTTGTTTGACCGAGCTTGCCGCCTGGGTCAGTTCCTGTAGCAGCCGTTCCAGTTCGTAATGGGTGGTGGAACCGGGCTCCAGAATGCTTAATACCTGATGCGCCGAACCCATGGTTTTATCAGCCGTATCAAGCGTGCCTTTTGCTGTGACCAACATGCCGGTTGCCGCCTTGGACGTGCCTTGCAGCGATTGCAGGGTCTTGTTGGCTTCAGCGGTCAAATCCTCCAGCGGCAGTTTGGCGACTTTATCCATGATGATATTGGCGGAATGGGTAAATTGATCCAGTGAGCTGGCGGTGGTAGGGAACTCGGGATAAACACTTTGATTGTTGTTGCTTAAGACAATTTTGCTTTTTGGATGAAAATCGAGATCGACCAGCAGTTGCCCGGTCAGCAGGCTGCCGGTTTGTAATTGCGCGCGCAGGCCTTTGTTAATTAACTGCGCCATAATATCTTTATCGCTGATGTTGTGGTCGTTATTGATTTCTTTGATGCGTTCCGGTTCCAGTTCCACGGTGACCGGAATGTGGATATCAGCAGTTTTTTTGTCCAGCTCCAAGTTGATCTCGGTTACCTTTCCGATCGGAATGCCGCGTATTTGTACCGGCGCCCCTACGGTCAGGCCGCGCACCGAACCGTTAAAGTACATCACATATTTTAAGGTGTTTTGATAAACAATCTGGGTCGATAGCTCATAGGTATCGTATAGCTGGAAAATGCTGTTTTCAGGCTGGATATTTTCAACCGTGTCCTCGGCAGAGGCGCGAAAGGCAATACCGCCGCTTAATAAGGAAATCAACGGGCCGGTCCTGACTTTAAAGCCATCGGCGCCGGCGGATAAATCGACGCCGCTGTCTATCCAGAAGCGGGTGTTTTTCCTGACGAATTGGTCGTAAGGTTTGTTGATGAAAACGGTCAAGCGTATCGCATTCGCCTCATCGGATAACTTGTGGCTAAGCACTTCGCCGACGGTTATGCCGTGAAAATTGATCGGGGTTCCCGGCTTCATCGAACCCAGGTTATTAGTTTCCAGTATGAAATGGGTGCCTTCGGCGTTGTTTTTTAATAAGGGCGGCGCGGTCAGTCCGACAAAATGATCTTCTTTGGCGCCATCGCCCGGCTTAATGGCGATATAGGGTCCCGAAAGCAATGTGCCGAGTCCTGATATTCCGCCCAGGCCGACTTGAGGCCGCACCACCCAAAAGCTGGTGTTTTTGTTCAAATATTTGGCTGCGGAACTGTTCATTTGCGCGGTAATCAAGATGGCTTTTAAATCGTCGCTGATGGATATGGCGGTCACTTTGCCTATTTCCACATTCAGGTATTTGATTTTGGTTTTATCCACTTCCAGGCCTTCGGCGGTAGGAAAGCTGATTGTGATAACCGGGCCTTTCTCGCTATACGATTTGGCGATTAGCCAGCCGCTGACTAGCAGCGCGATTAAAGGTAGAAACCAGACTAACGGTAATTCGGTTTTTTTATTGATGGTCATGTCCGACACATCAGGATCGATAAAGTCATTCATTTTAGCGTTGATTATCCCAAATTAAGCGTGGATCGAAATTTTTGGCGGCAAACATGGTTAGCACCACGACTGCGGCAAATGCCGTTGCCGCAGGCCCGGCGATAACCTGCGCCACGCCGCCCATGTCGACTAAAGACACAAGAATTGAAATCATAAAAATATCCAGCATCGACCAACGGCCTACAAAAGCGATCATTCGATACATTATGGTCCATTTTCTGGCATGGCTTTGCCAGCGATAATGAACGTTTAACAATAATAAACCGATGCCCACTATTTTTAATAAAGGCACTAGAATGCTGGCGACCAGAACCAGCAAGGCGATGGGCACCATGTTGCCGTTAATTAACGCAATAATGCCGCCGATAATGGTGTGCGGTTCGCCGACGCCTAGCTGGGTGACGGTCATGATCGGAAAAATATTGGCGGGGATATAGAGACAGAGGGCGCTCAACAGCAATGCGGCAGTGCGATGGAAACTATTGGGCAGGCGTGGATGCAATCGACCTCCGCATAACGGGCAAGGCCTGTTTTTGTCCGCTTGTTTCGATAAGCAGCCGCAATCGTGACAACGGATGAAGCCTTGAGTCAGGGCAGTCTTTTGGGCTTTCATTAGAAATTATATAAAGCGTGGATAAAGCTGATTAAATAGATTTTTCAAAAAAGCTGAAGTTGAGATTGTTATACGCCTTAAAGGCCTGGTTATAAAGAAGCTCTATTTTACCAGTGCTTATCGGTAAAATCCGCGTCATTTGCGTAATTGCCCGATTTGCCGCCAAAACAGGACTTTATCCAGGCTGCTGGCCAGCATGCCGGTTACTATCAATAAGGCTACGAATGCGTAGAGTCCGAAACCGAATTTAAGTTCGGAGGTGGAAGACAGTTTAACGCAGGCGACAATAATCCCCAGCATATAAACCTCCAGCATCGCCCATTCATCCATATGTTGCAACCAGCGCATCCAGTGCGCCAGATGCCGGTTCGGTTTATTAAAATAAAGGTGCGCGCTGATCAGCAAGGATAAAACAATGTTCAGCAGCGGAAATAAAATGCTGGATAAAAATACCAGCGCCGCAACGCCCCATAGTTGTTCTTCAAATAAGGCGACCACGCCCGACCACAACGTACCGTCCTTAGTGCTGCCCAGCATTTTGATGCCGATTAACGGCATTAAGTTAGCCGGAAACATCAATATCAGCCCGGCAATGGATAGCGCAAAAGTGCGTTCGATGCTTTGTTTGCGCGGCCGTTGCAGCAGGTAGCCGCAACGGGGACAGTGGGCTTTATCGCCGATAAGCGGCTCAGCGGGGTTGAGCAATAAATCGCACTCGGGGCAGGCGGTGAAGGGGATTGTGTTCATGCTGTGGGCTAATGTTTCGATGTCTGATTATTCTATTATCCTCGCCGACGCGGCTGTTGTCATTCCTGAACGCAAGGTGCAAGGTTCCCGTGGCTGAATAGCGACGATATGCCCTTATGTTCCAATAATGAGATCAATAATTTCTATTCCCTAGTTGCAATAGGGCTGAACTGTCGATAAAGTTCCGTTAACTGTTTCAATTTGAATTTTACGAATACACCAGGAGAGATACACACATGAAAATCCGTTTTTACGGTTTGGGTCTATTGGTCGCATTATCTTGTTCGTCTGCGCCGGCGGCCGACCTTAGCCGAGCGACAGTGCAGCAGCGTCTTGCCAAGGCCGATAAGACCCACCTTGCACAGCTGCGGCGAAAAGATTTAAGGGGAGTGGATTTATCCGGCCTGGATTTTAAAAACGCCGATCTGTGGGGTTCGGATTTGCGTAATGCCAATTTAAGCAACAGCGATTTGTCCGGCTTGAACCTGGATTTGACGGTGATGACCAAAGTTAATCTTTCCGGCGCCAACTTATCCAATACCAGTATTTTCGGCGTACATATGGGCGGCGCTAATTTGAGCAACGCCAATCTGACCGGCAGCCGGTTTATTGCCAATTTGGATCGTTCCAATCTGAGCCATGCCGATTTGTCCCATGCCAATTGGGGCGTCGATATGAAAAACCAGCCCATGGGCTTGATGCGGGTCAGCCTGAATAGTGTCGATTTATCGGGGGCTAACCTGTCCGATGCCAATCTTAACCGGGCGTTGATGCGCCATGCCAATCTGTCCAAGAGTGTGCTGAAAAACACGGTGTTATACGGCGTCGATCTTTCCGGAGCCGATTTGACCGATGCCGATTTATCGGGAGCGGATTTGTCGGAAAGTAAATTGGAAGATGCCGATTTTACCGGAGCAAACTTGGCGGGCGCGCGGTTTGGCGGCATTAAGGATAAATCGATGTTGAAAGGACTGATCTCCAGCAAAAACCTTGAAGCGGCTATTTTCGATTGATGAAAAATATCTGAGATGGAAAAGGGCGGCCGGCCGGTCGCCCTTGAGATTTATCAAGCCCTAGCTCTCTTTATGTTGAACCCGCAACAATTCCGCGAAATCCTCCGCCGCTACCGGCTTATTGGCGAGGTAGCCCTGATAGGCGTCGCAACCTTTTTCCCGTAAAAAAGCCAGCTGTTCTTGCGTTTCCACGCCTTCCGCCAGGACTTTAAAGCCCAACGTATGCCCCATCGCAATAATGGTTGCGGTGATTTCCATGTCATCTTGAAGATGCGGAATATCGTCGATAAAACTTTTATCGATTTTCAGCACGTCCACCGGAAAGCGTTTGAGATAAGCCAACGACGAATAACCGGTGCCGAAGTCGTCAATCGCAAGACGAATGCCCTGGGCGCGCAGATTATTGAGCACGGCCACGACGTTCTCCTGATTATCCATTAATCCGCTTTCGGTCATTTCCAATTCCAATTGCTGTGCCGGAAAACCTGTTTCGCTGAGTGCTTCCGCGACCAGCGCATTAATATCGCCACGGCGGAACTGCTGCGGCGATACGTTGACCGCCAGAGTTAGCGGCGGCAAGCCGGCATCTATCCAGCGTCGGCCTTGGCGGCAGGTTTCGCGCAGCACCCACTCGCCAATGGCGATAATCAGTCCGCTTTCTTCCGCGATCGGAATAAAATTAATCGGCGGGATCAAGCCGTCGGTCGGGCATTGCCAGCGCACCAACGCTTCGGCGCCGACGATCCGGCCGCTGGCAATATCGATCTGCGCTTGGTAAAAAACGCGTAACTCCTGCTGATCAATCGCCCGGCGCAGGCGATTTTCCAGCGCAATGCGTTTTCGTACCGCAACGGTCAGCTCTTCGGAGAAATAAGCGAAACAGCCGCGCCCGGCCTGCTTGGCCTCGTACATCGCGCTATCGGCTTGTTCCATCAGCAGTTGCGGGGTGTGGCCGTGTTGCGGGTACAGGCTGATGCCGATGCTGGCGCCGATCTGTACTTCCGGACCCTGTTCATGCCCGGCTTCACTACTGTGCAGCAATTGAAACGGCCGGCTTAAATCGGCGACAATGTCTTCCGCCACCCGTGCGGCATCTTCCGGATGCGCAATATCTTCCAGCAGTACGATAAATTCATCGCCGCCCAGGCGCGCGACCATATCCACATCGCGCAGCCGGGTTTGGATGCGGGCGGCAACTTGTTGCAGCAACACATCCCCCGCCGCATGGCCCAGGCTGTCGTTAACCGCTTTAAAGCGATCCAGGTCTAGCATCAGCAATGCCAATTGCTTGCCGGCGCGCCGCTCAAGGTCTATGCCATGTTCGAGGCGTTCGAGCAGCATGCGCCGGTTAGGCAGTTGCGTTAACTGATCCTGCCTTGCAAGCAGGTTGAGTTCGTCTTGCAGCCGGGCGCTAACCAAAGTAACCGTAAGCAGCAGCCGGGCGATAGCGGTTACAAAAATCAACAGCAGAAAGAATTTATCCGGCTGATTTTGCGACAACAGATAATTGCCGGTGGTTGCTGTCGGCAGCGCCATCAGCGTAACGATACGGATAAAATGAACGGCCCCCTCGGCGCCGACAAAGACGATCAACAGGTTGGTTTCCACGAGCAGCGTGGAACGCCGCCCGCGTAAAATATCGCGGATGATGAGCGAGCTTATCAGCGCCGCAACGAGCGACAAAGTGATCTGCCGCGCCGGTATCGACGGCCAAGTAAAGGTGAATAAGCTAAGCGGCGCCATAACCGACAGGATGATTAGCGGCAATATCCACCATTGACAGCGAAGCCCAAAAAACACACGGATGCCGAACCAAAATAAAACGGCGCCGGCCAGGATGACCGAGTTTGCTACAACAATAGATATAAATTCAGGAATCAAACCCCGCAGGCTAATCCCAAAAAAACCGGCAAAGAAAGTCAGGCAGGCGAAAAACCAATAGCGCGGCCCGTCAAGATCGGGGTGCCTGTGAGCCGTTAGCGCAAACGCAATCGCAAAAATCGCATCCATGACCAGATGGGTCATTAGCATGGTTAAAATATCGAATTTCATCGGCCGGAATTATTTTTACAATAGAATTGAGCGTCAGCCATGGATTAAAAACCGGTACGCAAGCCTAGATAGAACGCCGCGCCGTTAAAATTAAAATCGTAAATTTCGGGTGTGCGTTCATCGGTGATGTTTTCGCCGCGTAAATACAGTTCCGTTTTCGGCATCAGTTGATAGGTCAATACGGTGTTGATACGAGGAGCGGAACGGGCTCTGAGGGTATTGGCGACATCAAACCAGAAACCGCTATGAACATTTAATTCTATCCGGAATTTTAACGGTTGCAGCAGCTGTATTTCATTCCAGAACACGCCTTGATGCTCGGGCCGGCTCGGTATGCGCAGTTTTGTGATTGGATTTTTGATGTCGATATAGCTGTAGTTCAAGCCGCTTTCCCATGTTTTGGACCAGCGATGTTGAGTTTGCATTTCCGCGCCCCAGGCATTGGCTTCGGGGACATTGGCCGCCGAGGAGGCGCCGGTGTTCGAATTCAATTGCATGGTAATCATTTCCCGGTAATTCTGGTAATAACCGCTGACCTTGATTTCGCTGTCAAGCCGCGGACGCCAGCGCCAGCCGACTTCGCCGCCGGCGTTATGCTCTCCTTTCAACAGCGGATTGCCGAACACCGGGTGCGTCAGTTCGCTGACGCCGGGTTGGCGATAACCGGTGCCGCCATTAGTCCAGACACTCATATTGTTCGGTAAGGACCGGGTCAGGCCCAGCGAAAACACTTGATGGTCGCCGTAAGCGTCGCCGTGGTCGGAACGGGCATCGGCGCTCCATTGCCAATCGCCCAGAGCCAGTTCGCCGCGGATATTCGGGCTAACGACTGTTTGGGTCGACGTTACGTTCACGGCGGCCTGATGTTGAGTATTGACTCCCCATACCAGTAAGGCCTGATCTTGATTATGCGTATTCAGCGGCAGGCGGTGAGTGTTTTTCCAGTCCAGCATAAATAGCCTGCTGGTAATCGTTGCCGGCCTGATTAAATTGGAGATTATATGCTGCCGGTCTTGGGTAAAGCCGAATTGCAGCGAGCTGTTCCAATGCGACGCCAGGTCATATTGGCCTTTCAGTTGCGCGACCCAGGTTTCATCGGACATTTTGCCCAACCTGTCGTCTACCCAGCCAATCTTGCCGCGCGACGCAACAAAACCGGGGCCGTCGGTGTCCTCATTGGTATTGACAAAGTAAAGCGATGCATCCAAGCGGCCTCGGTTGAATTCTTTAAACCAGTTGCCCGATGCGTGAGTCATGCCGAAGTTGTCGCGCTCGGAACCGTTTTGCGCTTGGCTGATGCCGTTAAAAACATCGCTGCGCCCGACAACTGCGGAGAAATCGCCGGCCTGGGTTTTTAAGCCGCTACCGGCAGTTTCGCGAACGCTGTCGTAGCTACCCCCCTCGATGTGCAAAAACCTGTCTTTTTCATCCATATGCCGGGTCTGCAAATGAATCGCGCCGCCGAGCGTGCGGCTGCCGTGCCGTTCGCCGCCGGAACCTCGCGTCACCGTGACCCGGTCTAAAGCATCCAGCGAATAATGGCTTAATGAGTAAAACCCGGCAAAGTTGCCGAATAAAGGCACGCCATCCAAGGTGACCATGCCTTGTCCGCCGCTACCGGCGCCGCGTAGGCTGATGCCGGTGGCCGATTGAGCGGTGCTCTGGTTGAGCATTAAGCCGGTTTGGTTTCTTAGTACGCCGTTAAGATCGGGCTTTCCGGTTGCCTGGAGATCGTCCCGGTTTAATTGGTTAACCAGGCGAGGCTGTTCGATTAATTCCGGATAAACCCGGTCATCGTAAACAGTCATCGGGTTTAACGAAACTGCGTCCTTGTTTACGGTATGCGGATCTGCGGCTATTGCCCCGGCCGACAGGCACAGCAAAAACACGGCGGATGCCGGATATTTTTTGCCGGGCAATATGGTTAGACGATGTTTAAAACCGGTGGTGCTTGGAATCATGTGTGTTAACTCGCGTTATGGCGCATGTTGTTTGCCTGCGATCAGGATTCGACCCAATCTCCGTAGCCCATCGGATGAAATATCCAGGCCGAACGGCGCACCGACGCGTTCAAGTTCGTAAATCACGTCGGTCGCAGCGATAAAAGTGATATAGCGCAAACCTTGCATGCCGGGCAGTTCGCCGGCTACGGTTTTTAGTGCAGGAGCCAGACGCTCCCAAGTTTGGGTAAAAAATACCCGTACCGGATCGGCGCTATCCGCATCGTGTTGTTTTAAGCCGGCTTGAAAGGCGGCGCGGGAATCGGCCAGAATTGCCGTCAGGGTTTCGCGCAGTTCCGGCGATTTGGTATCGCGGACGGCTTGATCGATAGCCGAACTCAGGAACGCATCCCATTGCCGCCAAGCGGCTTGCCATTGTTTTTGTTCGGCCTCGCTAAAGGCCGGGGCAGGTTGGGCAACGGCCTTTTTGGCCGGCGCATTAAGATTAAGCTTAATGCCGATGCCGTCGTTTCCGGCATTGACGTTGCTGAATCTGAGCGACTTGAGGACTTCTTTCACTTCCGCCGCATTGTCTTTCGGTAAAAACTGCGCCAGCGTTTCCTCGATATTGCCGCGGGCTTCGTTTAAATCGATTTTTACCGCGGCAAGTTTGGGTTCGGCAACGCGTTTGATTAAATCCTGAAGTTTATCGATAGTCAGTTGATGGCCTTGTGCGTCATAGGCGCTTACGCGGGTGACCGGAAAAGTCAGCACCGAACGCCCGGAATCGAGCGTCGGCTGCTGGAAAGTTTCCAATATCCCTGCCCATTCCAGCAGCGTTACGCATTGTCCGCCGAGGCCGGTTCCGAATCGCGCCTGAACGTTGTTTAACAGCTGGACCTGGCCGTTTTTGCCGTTAATATCGGGATTGGACAGCCTTAAATAACTGCATCCCTGGCGGTCGTTCCACAGCTCGGCGCTATTGCCTTGACCGGTGTACAGCTGGGATACCAATACTTTTTTGATCAGGCTGTAATCGATTTGCAAGGGAATGCTGAGTTGATCGGCTTTGCTGTTGCCAGCAAACAGCAGTAATAGGCTCAAAAAGGACGCTATAAAATTTTTGTGCATGAACTTTCTCCAGTTGGTCGGGTTACGTTACGCCGGTTAGAAAATAACTTCGGGATAGGCATAAATTAACTTAAGCAATGACCACGAAGAGCATGACAGGCCATGAAGATTGTTCATCATGGTTTAAAAACAAACCGGCTCAAGTTATTCATGCGCGTTCCTAAGGCGAAAGGCTAAGAGCGGGCGTATTGACGCACTGTTAGCCCTGTGCTTTTTATCTTATCCGCTTAATCCGTGTTGACCTGTGGCCGAATAATGGCCATTTTATCATGGAATGCAGCCCGGCTTGCAGAACGGCGATGCCGGCACGCTCTCTGCTTTGATCTTGCACCTCCCGCTTTATCCATCATAGAATGCCGCTCTTTTATTCTTTTTGGGGTTATTTCATGTCAGATACAATTTGGTTCAGAACCGGCGAAGCGACGGTATTTTCCAGCGACGGCCAAGGCACGGACGCGATGCCTGAGATATTGATAGGTAGTGTGCGGGGGCCTGCCGGCCATGCTTTCGCCAACCTGATGGGGCAAACCGAAGGACATACCCGTATGTTCGCTATCCGCGCCTGCAATCAGCAAGTGAAGCCTGCGACTATTATGGTACCCAAGGTCACCATCAAATCCACCGATTACGTCAACCTGTTTGGCGGGCCGGTGCAGTCGGCAGTGGCGGATGCGGTTCTGGACAGCGTTATTGAAGGCGTGATTCCTGCCGATCAGGCTAATGATCTGTGCATTATCGCGATGCTGTGGATTGCTCCCGAATGTGCGACCAACCCCGACCTGGATCGTAAAGATTTATATCGAACCAACTATGAAGCAATGAAATTGGCTATTTCCAGGGCGATGAGCAATTCGCCGGGCATCGACGAGTTAATCGCCAACCGGCATAAAATTGTCCATGAAATGTACGATCCTGAGACTGGCGAGTCTCAGTGGTAAAAACGGTTTAGTAGCCTGATTCAGTTCGGCGAGGGCAAACGGCTTTATCGTTTGCCTTCCGGCGGCATTGAGTAGTTGCAATAAATCTAGCCTATAAGCACATTTTTGTTTTTTCTTAAGTACAACAATTATTTTCACCATGAGTTTATTAATCAAATACCTTTCGCTTTGTTGGTTTATAAATAACCCCACCGATTTAGTTCCGCCCAAATCGTTTATGTGGAAAACAGTGGTGTTTTATCTTATTTCAGGGATTATTGTCGAAAGCCTGATTGCCGATCCGGCCGATGGCACTTTGGAGGTTTTGTTGCGAACCGTCATGGCCTTTACCTCCATCACGACGTTATTGCTGATTATCAAAAAATGGCAACATTTTAATCAGCTGTTTACGGCTATTTTTGTCTGCGAGAATTTTATTATGACGTTGGCGATTGCCGCCGAAGCGTTGGATTTTTTAATGGTGATGAACAAGGAAGAGTACCGGGAGGAAATATCGATCGGTTTAGCTGTCATATTGGTTGGCTGGTATTTGGCGATTGTCAGTTACATTCTGCGGCAACTGTTTTCGTACAAAATGAGCGTCAGCGTTATTTTGGCGTTTAGCTATTTTGTTTTGACTTACGGCCTTCCGATGCTGGTTATGGATATATAAAACATTTCTCAGGAACCTTGATAATCTTTGCTCCACTGAATAAAAGCGCGGGCTAATTCTTGTCCTGAAGATTGGCGTCTTTTATATTTTTTATCGCCGATTGCAATTCCAGGCGCTGTTTTTCGAGCGCCAGCAATTCGATTTCCCGGCGCAGATAAACATCGGATTCCTTCTTTTTGTCGTAACTGTCTTTTTGCATGTCCAAACGCTGCTGTTCCCGGCGTTTTTGGTTTTCAATTTCGGTATCGAATTCCAGCTGTTTTTGGCGCTGCTCAAGGGCTATCTGTTGAGCATGGGCTTTATCCTTGGATTCGCGCCATCTGGCTTGCTGGGCTTCATATTTGGCAATATCGGCTTCCAGCTCTTGCGCTTTTAACTTGGCCTGGTGCGCCAGTGCTTCCATGTGGGTGTTTTGTTCCGCAAGTCTCAGGCGGGCTTCATGTTTTTGTTGTTCTTGAAGGTCGGCTTCCAGGGCTATTTCTTTCAGGCTGTTTTCATGCTCAACTTTTTCGGCATGAAGACGCCGTTCAATTTCAAATTGTTCCAATTGCTGTTTTTCTTTTTCTTCAAGCAACAGCTTTTTATTTAAAGCTTCCTGGGCTTGCTTCAAGCGATCCAGTTCGGCTGCGCGATTGAGTTGATCGATCTGTTGCCGCTTGTGTTCCAGTCTTTGCTTTTCGATTTCTTGTTCCTGGCGAAATAATTCCATTCTTTTCGCATCGTTAAACTCAAAACTCTTTTTAAGTACGCATAGATAAACGCTTTCTTGGGCCAATTGCACATCGGGGAATTGTTCGAACGAGGGTTTTAAGGTGCAGTGGGTTTGCGCTTGGATATTTTGCAATACCAGCGTTTCGCTGACGGCTAAAGAAATCCTCTTTTCAATATCGGTTACGCCTTTTTGCACCCAAGCGCCATCCGATAAATTAAGCAATTCTTTATCGATCAAGTTGATCAGCAGATCTTCATAAGCGGTTTTAATATGCGCATTAATGCCGGACAAAACATCCATATTGTTGAGCGCATATTTCAATGTGGCCTGGAAGCGAATATCCAACAACACATCGATCATGCAAAAACCGTCGTAAAGCTTGATTTGTTGGGCGACTTGCCAGTTTTCGACCGGCAATGGATAAACTTGGTGATAAAAGCGTTTGGTAAAGCCTTCGGGACGTAAAAATAACTTTGAATAAGGGCCGATTTTGATATGGACAAGCTGGCGGCCGGCGTCAAAAACGGGATCCCATGCCTCTGCGAGAACGAGATCATCGCTTGCCAAGGTACCTTCAATAAACCATTTATCGATTTCAGTTCTGGAGCTATTCATCGGCATTTACTTGGCTGGCAACATGAGACCCGGCTTTTAATTTATTAATCTTATCGCCCATTTTTTCGGCAATCAGCGGGTAAAGATTAGGCGCGAATTCTACGGTTTTATCATCGATTTTTCTTAAAAAACCTCGGCTTAACAGTAAGCCTACGGCAAACATTCTTGACCAGTCGTTGTAACGTTTTGCCCGTTCTATCTCGGATTTTTCGATAGTCATTTCAAGTTCGTCGTTTTTATTGATCCGGAATTCGGTAAATTGCCTTAAGCATTCGAAAACAAGATCTTCTTCTTCGGCGGTCAGTGGGCCGGGAGCCGTGAATTCCAGGCGGTATGACAATAATACGGTGAAAAAATCAACCATCGCCGCGCAAACAAAAGCGAACATTGAAAAATCGGACCACATCGCGGCCGAGGGCTGAACGTCGGCGGTAAACTGATTGTAAGTCATCAATAACGGCGCTTCCGGCAAGGAATGTCCGATGTTGCCGGATAACAGGTTGATTTTTAACTGAACATTCTGGAAGTTTTCCAGCATCGCTGAATAAGCTTTCTCAATATCCGCCGCTACATCCAAGTCGTTAATACTGATTTGCAGTTTCTGGATGTCTTTGTCCAATTCGGTAAAATCCTTGTCGAATTTTTCCTGTTGCTGCTTTTTCTCTTGATAGATCTGGTTGTAGTGCTTCCAGAATGGGCCTTCGCCGATTTGCTTTTTATAGCCTTCGGCAATTTGCGCATGGGTTCCGAAATAAGCTTGAGACACATCCAGCGTGGCTTTTTCCAGGTCGGCGCGTTGTTGCTTTAACACCTCGCCTTTAATGGTCAGGACGCGGTCTATATAGGATTTTATATCGGTTCTGACTTGATTTAAGCGGTTAATGTGCAGGTTGTCCTGTTCGGAAATTTCATAAAATTTGAAATAAGAGAATGAAACCGAAGCGGTCAGCGCAATCAACAGCGAGCAAACCACTGAAAAATAGCGGATGCGGTTGGCTTGCCAATGCATTCCGGCGATTTCCAGCGAACAAATAACGACAATCGATTGAATCGCAACGGTAATAACCAGAGCAATCCACGGAGTGATGAAATGGGATAAACCGTAGTAAGTGGTAAAGCCGGATGCGACACTCAGCATCAGTACAATAGGAATTGTCCAAATCCTCAACATGCCGACAAATAAGGTTTGGATGCTGTTAATAAAGTAGCCCACGCCTGAAGCTCTTATTTTTGAGAATTCGGAATTTTTCATGTTAAGGTGATGATTTTTCAGGCTTGTTGCATGGGTTGAACTGCGGGTTGAGATATTTTTTCATCTTACCTCATATTATGCGAATGTCGGAATTGATTTTCTCGCAAAATATCAGGGATGAATTTGAATATGATTATGCTTGTTCCGGAGCGGTTGCCTAAAGTAGAAACTCTAGGCGAAGCCGCTCCTTAGAGGTCGATGTTAATAGATAACTTTTTTATCTTTCAATGTGCTGTATATGTCATCAATAGTCTGCATGTCGGTATCAAAACCAATATCCGCCAAGTTATCGCTGTCATTGACGCATAAACAAATCAAGCCGGCGTTTTTAACGGCGGCCAGTAACGTTGAATTTTGCGTTTCTAAAATCGTCGATGCGTGACCGTTATCGAATAATTTCCGCTCCAGTCGATAGGCAATTTCTTTGCCGTCCGAGCCGGTCAGGGCAATTGCTGTTGCGGCTTGGCTAAAGCGCGCGGCGCGTTCTTCGGGGCTGACCGGTTGCAGGCTTTCTTCGCCAATGCCGCCGGTAATCATGCCGGCGCCGACGGTGCCGTTGGTCAGGCGGTCTATGATAATGAAAGCGCCGGTGCCTTTATGAGTAATGTATGGGTCGAAAACCACCGGTGCATTGACTGAAACCGTGCAGGAGCCGATCTCATTCAATTGCAATTCGGTCGCGTCGTGGTGTTCCAGTGTGTTGACGTCGATTCTATGGTGAATCATCGCGATAGAACCCGACACACTGCGCGTCGCCAGTTTAACAATGTATTGCCGGCCCGGCGCCAGCGCATTTTCAGCCATCCAGACGATGGTGGCTTTGAATTTGCTTGAGACGGTGGCCGGCGTTTGTTTGGTGCCGACAATGGTATCGCCGCGGCTAATATCGATCTCATCTTCCAGCGTTAAGGTGACCGCCATCGGCGAAAAGGCCTGTTCCAGTTCGCCGTCATAGGTCACGATGGATTTGATTTTGCTGCTTTTGCCTGAGGGCAGGGCGATGATTTTATCGCCTTTTTTAAAAATGCCGGACGCGACTGTGCCGCAAAAACCGCGAAAGTCGAGGTTAGGGCGGTTCACATACTGAACCGGAAAACGGGCGTCGATGAAATTGCGGTCGTTGGCGATTTCGATAGTATTCAATGCTTCCATTAACGGCAGGCCGGTGAACCAGGGCATCTGTGCGCTGGGGTTGACCACGTTATCGCCGTCCAATGCCGACATCGGGATAAAGGTGATGTCGTGCAGGTCGAGCGATTTTGTGAAGCTCAAATAATCCTGTTTGATTTTGTTGAAAGTCGCTTCGCTGTACTCGACCAAATCCATTTTATTGACGGCGACGATGATGTGATGAATGCCCAGCAACGACGCGATAAAGCTGTGCCGCTTGGTTTGGGTTTGCACGCCGTAGCGGGCATCGATCAGGATAATCGCCAAATCGCAGGTTGAAGCGCCGGTCGCCATGTTGCGGGTGTACTGTTCATGCCCAGGGGTGTCGGCAATAATGAATTTACGCGTGGCGGTAGAAAAATAGCGATAGGCCACATCGATGGTGATGCCTTGTTCGCGTTCGGCTTGCAGGCCGTCAACCAGTAAAGCCAGGTCGATCTTGCCGGCTCCGGTGGTGCCTGATTTAACGCTGTCGGCTTGAACCGCAGCCAGTTGATCTTCGTAGATCATTTTTGAGTCGTGCAGCAAGCGGCCGATCAGCGTGCTTTTGCCGTCATCGACATTGCCGCAGGTTAAAAATCGCAGTAATTCCTTGCGTTCGTGTTGCGCTAAATACGCGTTTATATCGGTACTGATTAAATCGGATTGATGAGACATGAGGAAGGCGTTACCTTAAATTTTAAGTTGAATTTAATTGCTAGAGCTGTAAAGGAGAGACAATCGGAGCATTTTTATTGAGTAAAGCAATCAATACCAAGTAAGGTTTCAAATTATTTTTTTGAAAACAAATAGCGAGTGATAACGAGTACAACACCAAACACTTCAGCTAAAGTCCCTCCCATAAATAAATTAAGATGAGTTGGGTCTTGGAAGTGTAAATAATCAATGCCTGTTGCTATAAAAATAGCATTCATGGCGGTCAATTGACCGATCAGTATCCAGATAAACCAATTGGCATATCGTTTTTTCAACCCGGTATCTGCAACTTGATCATCGACTTTAGCTTGAGTTAACGGATCGAGCTGCGTTAACTCAGTTGCCTGATCTTTATTTTCTAATGCTAAGCGTAACTGTTTAGCGATGTTTGCTGAATCAGGGGGTTGTTGTGCACTAGTCATCAATCAAGAAGCTAAATTGTAAGAAATTAAATTGAGATCTTTTAATCGAAACCGTACCGCATCGTCGGATACGCCAAAGTGCTGGGCTATTAAAAATGCCGGGAGTCCTTGATTGTAGAGAGAGTGAACTTCCTTGGCGGGCATGAGTAATTCGGCAGCAAATCGATTTGCATAAATTTCTTCAGGGTTATTTCCGTTAGCAGAAAATTCATTGCGAAAATCGATATACTCGTAATGGGCGCCATTGGTTGCCAATCGATAAACATAGTGGCCTATTTCATGAGCGCAGCTAAAACGTTTTCTGTTTTTGCTGTCAGAGTTGCAAAGAAGAATGACAGGATCTTTTCCCTCATCCTTTATTAATGCACCTGAAACGTTGTCTGGCAGTATGGTTTCGATAACATCAATTCCCAGTTCCCGTGCTATCTGAACAGGGTCAATAGGCAAAGGTCGACCGTTCCACATTGTTGTTAGAAGTTTTGCGGCATCAGTTTCCGGATTCATATTTATGCTCCCCATCCAGCTAATTCAGAACAACATATACAGCATAACTGCAAGAATATCATTAAAAATAGCCTTCGCGCTTTTTCTGCTCCATGGAACCGGATTGGTCGTGATCTATTAATCGCCCTTGGCGTTCAGAGGTTGTGGTCAACAGCATTTCCTGAATGATTTCCGGCAGTGTCGTGGCGGTCGATTCAACTGCGCCGGTTAACGGATAACAGCCCAAGGTCCGGAAACGCACCATTTTCATTTCAACTTTTTCATCGGGACCGACCGGCATACGCTCATCGTCAACCATGATTAACATGCCGTCGCGGTTAACGACAGGGCGTTCTTTTGCAAAATATAAAGGTACGATAGGAATGTTTTCCAGATGGATGTATTGCCAGATGTCCAGCTCGGTCCAATTGGACAACGGGAATACCCGGATGCTTTCGCCTTTGTCGATTTTGCCGTTGTAGATGTTCCACAATTCAGGGCGCTGGTTTTTAGGGTCCCAGCGGTGATTTTTATCGCGGAACGAGTAAACCCGCTCCTTGGCACGCGATTTTTCTTCATCGCGCCGTGCGCCGCCGAAAGCGGCATCGAACTGGTATTTATCCAGCGCCTGTTTCAGGCCGTCGGTTTTCATCACGTCGGTGTGCTTTTTGCTGCCGTGGGTAAAAGGTCCGATGCCCTGTTCTATGCCTTCAGGATTGATATGAATCAGTAGCTCAAGCCCCAGTTTTTTGACCATCTGGTCGCGAAACTCGATCATTTCCTTGAACTTCCAGGTGGTATCCACATGTAGCAACGGGAACGGCGGCTTGCCGGGATAAAAGGCTTTCATGGTCAAATGCAACATGACGGCAGAGTCTTTGCCGACGGAATACAACATCACCGGACGTTCAAATTCGGCTGCAACTTCGCGAATAATATGAATACTTTCAGCTTCCAGCTGTTTAAGGTGGGTCAGTTTATAATCAGTCATTAAAAGTCCGTCAGGTTTGAAAGTCGCGCTATGTTTACTGAATGCGCTCAATAATAAGTCGGTTATTTTAATTTGAACGGGCTTTTAATGCCAGATTTGCTTGGGATTTATTAAAGGTTGAACAGATATTTAGGCAAATAATGCATTCATGAGCAATACGCCGATTAAGTGAATCTGCAGTCGATAATTTACCTAGCGTTTTACTAAGGTTAATTTTAGTTAACGGTGTCTTGATGATATTATTGAACGGCTAAAGCACATATAAACCAGAGGATACATGAGTAACTTGGATTTAAACGCCATTTCAATAAAGGACATTACCCAAACTACTTTATTGATCTGTTCGCCGGATGAGACGATGCATAATGCAGCCGTAAAGATGGCAAAAGGAAACTATAGCGCTATTTTGATCGCGGTTGGCGATGAAATCGTCGGTATATGGACTGAAAGAGATGTGTTGGGTTTTGATTTCTCTTCGCTTGATGCGCGATCCAAGCCAGTCTCCGAAGGCATGAGCAGTCCGGTTATTTGTGTTAATGAAAATGTGAGCCTGGAGGAGGTTTCGCTTAGGTTTAAAAAAGACGGGGTGCGCCATTACGTCGTAATCGATGACCAGGGCAAGCCGCGGGGCCTTATCTCTCAAGCCGATGTGATTAAAAAGCACAATTTCGAGTTCTTCCTGGTTTTAAAAACGGCGGGCAGCGTATTAAAACCTCTTCCCCCGATAATCAAGTCCACGCAATGCATCACGCAAGCTAGCAAGCTTATGCAGTATTCGCATTCGGACGCGATAAGGGTTGAGTTTCCCGATGGGACAATCGGTATTTTAACTGAGCGGGATGTGGTCAAGGCGCTGGCTTCTTTGGTGTTAAACCCCGTTGTTGCGGATTATGCCGGCAAGAATATTGTCACTGTTAATGAGCACGAAAGCCTTTATCAAGCCAAGAAGGTGATGATGCTAAACGGTTTTCGGCATCTGGGCATAGCCGACAATAAAGATAATTTACTGGGTATTATCAACCTGACCGACATCTTGGCAGGGTTTCGCAGCACTTATGTCGAGGAGCTGAAAGAATCGCTGGCGCACAGGGATGCCTTGTTAAGAAACTCGTTAAAGAGTCTGGGCTTGGCTAAAAAGATTATCGATAATACCCAGGAGGGTGTTATCACCACCGATAAATATGTGGTTATTCAAAGCTGTAACGCCGGTTTTACCAAGATTACCGGGTACAAGGAAGAGGAAGTTATCGGCAAGACGCCCGCCATTATCAGTTCGGGGCGGCATGATAAACAGTTTTATCATGCAATGTGGGAAAAAATTAACAGGTATGGTTTTTGGCAAGGTGAAATTTGGAATCGGCGCAAAAACGGCGAGATTTATCCGGAACTGTTGACTATCACTGAAATCAGGGACGATGAAACTAATGAGATAAGCAATTACGCTGCTATTTTCAGCGATATTAGCCAGTTAAAGAGTGATGAAGAAGAAATTAAACGGCTGGCTTTTTATGACCCTTTAACTGAGCTACCCAACCGGCGATTATTAAATGATCGTTTGGCTCAAGAGCTGGCGATTACCAGAAGATCGGGGAAAAACGGAGCGCTTTTTTTTATTGATCTTGACCATTTCAAGAATATTAACGAAACCATCGGCCATTCGGCTGGAGATAGGGTGCTCGTGGAAGTCGCCTATCGGTTAAGGATCGGTGTCAAGGATTGCGATACGGTTGCCCGCATCAGTAGCGATGAGTTTGTTGTTATTTTGACCGAGCTTGGTGAGTCGATAGAATCGGCATGCAATGAAGCCCGGCATATTGCGGAAAAACTGCAACAGAGCATCTGCCAGGTTTATCCGGTAATGAACCATAAACTTTATGTTTCTTCCAGTATCGGCATTGCCATGTTTTCGGAGGGCTCCGGCATGCCCGACGATTTGCTTAAACAGGCCGGTACGGCGATGTATCGTGCTAAAGAAAGCGGCCGCAATATGTTGCAGTTTTTCCAGAACAGTATGCAGGAAGCGGTGATGGAAAAAATGCTGATCGAGAAAGAGCTGCGTCAGGCGCTCGATGAAAATCAGCTGTCCTTGTATTACCAGCCGCAGGTCGATTATCGAGGCAATCTTATCGGGGCCGAGGCGCTTATTCGCTGGAATCATCCAAAAAAAGGTTTTATCCCGCCCGATAAGTTTATTCCTGTCGCGGAGGAATGCGGTTTGATTCAAGCGGTAGGTACTTGGGTGCTTGAGCAATCGTTTATTCATCTCAGGCAATGGGATAAGCAACATGTGCATTTACCTCATTTGGCCATTAATATCAGTCCGAGGCAATTCTATCACGATGATTTCATGGATATATTGGGTAGGCTTGTTAAGCAGTACCAGATCAGTCCGTCAAGAATCATGCTGGAATTTACCGAGGGAATGCTGATGAATGATGTTGACGCCGCTATCGATAAAATCAGGCAATTGAAAAAATTAGGCTATACCTTTTCAATAGATGATTTTGGCACCGGGTATTCATCATTAAGTTATCTAAAGCATTTGCCGGTCGATCAGTTGAAAATTGATAAATCTTTCGTTGAGGATATTACTAAGAATGAAGATGACGCCATTTTTGTCGGGACTATTATTGCGATCGCTCAGCATATGAATCTGGGGGTTGTTGCTGAAGGCGTTGAATCGAAAATGGAGTTGGATTTTTTAAAGGAAAACGGATGTTTCTGTTATCAAGGTTATTATTTCAGTAAACCATTGCCTGATGATCAGTTCTTCGAGCATTGGTTGAAAAAGAGCAAGCTCTGATTTTGTAATATTAGAACTTTCTCTATTCCCCGGATAGGCCTTGATTCTGGGGTTACGTGGTTCGGTCCGCAAATACTAGGAAACAAGTCGGTTCGGAATTGATAGAAAGGCTTTCTCAGGACGGTTGCTTTGACTTTTAAGAAAATCCAAATGTAGCAGCAGGCGATGTGGTTTCATTGAGAACGAGCCTTGCTCTATGGGTATTTTTCGGAACCAGGCAACTGTTTGAAGTTCGCGGTGAAGTTCTTCGGCCTGTCAGCGCACTCCGCTCGTGTCTTAAGCGCTCAGGTTGGCTTCAGCTTATTAGTGATGAGTTAATCGGTAGTGGTTAGTATTTAACTGGTGCAAGCCAAATTACATTCGTATACGCAATGTTCGACTTTTAATTGAGTGAAAAGCATGGCTAATCCCCTGTAAGGTTGTTTTAGCAAAAAAGCCACTTAACATTGGAGAACAGCCATGCCTGTCATTTATGTGTACTATTGTGTGGAAGATGTTTGCCGCCTCCAACAGAGACGAGAGGGATGTGCTCCTGGACCTAGCCTAGGAGATCAGCGGGTTACTGATCGGCGATAAAGGCTATATCGCCCCAGCTTGAAAGAAGAACTGGCGAAGCAGAAGCAGGCGCTTGATTTACAGACACCTTTACGGAAAAACATGCAAGACCCGCGACCTAAAACGGCTGTTGATCAACTGATAAAAGTCAGGCGATTAATTGAAACCGTTATTGGGCAGTTGACCGAGCGCTTTCATATCGAGAAAGTGCGGGCGAAAGATACGTGGCATTTGACCAATCGCTTTATTCGCAAATTACTCGTTTATACGGTAGGTGTTTTTTTGAATAATCGGCAGGGCAATCAACCATTGCGTTTTGAAGCATTGGTTGAAGTTTAAAAGTCGAACATCGCGTTATAAATATAGTGATCCTTTGATCTTTTATGCTAATTATCTGGTTATCGCTTCGTCAGCATATTTGCCAATGTCATCGGGTTCAGAGTTTGCTTTTCAAGCATCGTATCCACAGTTAACGTTAACTTGCTTACTACCGTTTCGAGGAGTTTTGGTAGGGCATTGCTAATTCGGCGCGGCACTTCTTCCGCCAAACTTTTAATTGCTCTCATGATTCATGCCTCACCCTAATCTATAAAGCCAGATAGAAATCTGAGCCTTAAATTGATAGTTGCTGTGTCAATCCTCACTATAAAATGACAAGCTCAAGTCGTTGTTTTACAATCAAACCCCTTCCTAACTTCTAACGCCAGCCGGATTGTTGCAATGAATACAGATAACAATAATCAAGGTAATTTCATCAAATGGACAGATCACCAACAATTGCTGGAAAAAATACAAGCGCTCAATAATGCCGGTTCTGATTCAATTCAGGATAAATCAGAATACCTAAAAACTTATCACGACATTCTGGATATGCGTAAACAAGCCTTTCCCTTACTGTTACGGGAAGGGGAGGCGCATGTTTTCGATACGCCGCCGGTTAATTGCTATTTATTGCCGCCTTTAGAAGGAATAGACGAACGCTGGCTACTGGTCTTTTTTGTTAGCGAAAGCAATCAATCGCAAGTACAAATCATAACCTGGCAATGTAGCGATAAACATCCGGCAAATGTTAAACCGTTGGCAGGGCAAGACCCCGTGGATATCACCGATTGTAACAAACGCCTCGACAGTCGACCGCTGGAAATCGAATGCGCCAAAGCGGGCAATTCCCGCATGATTCATTTGATTTTTCCTGACGGCGAGCTGGATTTAATCGCCAACACCAAAGCGGGAATTTTAAACATAGCTTGGCAGGATGCTGATAAATCCACAAATACCAGCCTGACCTGGATTGAGCGCTATTCGTTTGGCAACATGGATCCGGCAGTAACAATCAATCGTACTGCAAAAGGCGAAAACTGGCAGGATGATAGTATTGCCGATCAACAGGGCAAACCGCTTTTATCATCTGATAAATACCGATTAGGCCGTATTAATGGCGGCGATGGCTTTAAGCATAATCGTAACTGGGTCTATTTGGCATCGAGCCGTTTTCGCGTTTACCGCCTGGATAAAAGCGGGCGACAACCCATAACACGGTCATCGCGTTTTACCGATGCGGTATTGGATGTGTTGGCAGTTACCGATAGCATTAGTAATGAGCATTTTTTATTGGTCACAGTCCATAATGGCGCGGTGTATTTGTTGGAAGACACGCAACAGGCGACCCAAACCAATGAAGAATATCAGCAATCCATTAAGATTAACCATTGGCAAAATACCAGTTGCCCCATTTTCCGGCTGATCGGTCAGGGCGATGAACATATTTTATCGCTGGATCATAGGGGGCGGCTCATTCCTTTGCGTTTAACCGACCCGAAAGCGTTAAACAATGCGAATGATGTGGCGACTCGTCAGCTCAATGAGCTGTTTAAAGATGAACTGGAGAGTTTTTTACAAACCCCTGAAGACTTTTTAACGCGAAAAGATTTTTTATATCTGGGCGAAATGCTGCTGGAACATTGTTTACTACATTGGCGACCTGTTACAGGTATTGCCGAATTGGAGGCATGGCAAAATTTTAGCCGTTGGTGTTCGTGGTTAAATAATTACTATAGTACCGAGTCAACTCCGGCTACGGTGATAGTGCAGTTACATGCCAATTTAATGATACGGCTGTTTCATTGGATGCAAAAATTTTGTTTTCTTCCTCGAGATACGGAAATAATCAAGTTTCAATATGCTGAGTTTAAATCAGCATTCACCGTCATTAATCAATTACTGTCCCCAAAACCGGAAGCCCCGGACACGGTATGGACTTTTTTGCTTAGAAAATCGGATTGGGTGCGCTTTTGGGCGGAAGCGTTGGGTTTATTCGACTTTGATGAATTCAATGCGGCTTATCGGCAATGGCAGCATCTGCTTTGGCAACAACGGTTGCGCCTAGCTCCCGGCCTTTACCGCACCCGCCCATTCCATACCTTAAGCAGCTACCGCTTTTGTTTTCAACCCAGTTATATTGAAGTGCTTGATGCCGATAAAAGAATTATTGCCGTTTTAGAATCCAATCGTTCTTTAAGTATTTTACAAATTCAGCCAGAAGGTAAAACTTGTCTGGAGTTGGCACGTTTAGAGCGTAGTGAAAAAGCCGACTCAATTCCCTGGCAGGGCCAACCCGGGTTCATAAAAAAAATAACCTCAAATTCGCCGCAATTAATAAAATTGTTAGTCTGCACTCAACGCGGAGAGTTGGCGATGTTTAATTGGGACAGCGCAAAAAAAACGAACAGCCTTACTAAGGAGCGTGAGCACTCCTATGATAATTTTGCCATTATGTGTTATGCAAAGCCTTATCCGCAGCACACCGACCAGCATTTATTGGGCGGAAAAACCAACGATGATCGTCCCTGCTTGTATGCATTGCCGACAACAACCCAATTAAAATCGCTGCAACTGCTATGGAGAGGTGAAAAGCGTAGCAAAGGCTGTTTGCGCATGTTGCAATTTAATGATCGGCACACCCGCTTGTGGGCTATTAACCGTGAGGCTGGACAGTTGATTTGTTGGGAGATACAACCCAATTACGACAAACGCCTGTTATTGAGTGAAGCCAAAATATGGTTAAAAACGGTGCATCCACTGCATTGCCTAGGTTATTCCGCAGAGCACAATTTATTGATCTGTGGCGGCCAGGGCGGTTTGGTTTATGCGTTAAATGCCGATACCGGCACGTTACGCTGGATAGTCAATATTGCCGGGAATCTGCGCCATCTGGCGTATTTGCCCTGCAAAACCGACAACGGCTTGTGGCGATTAGACGGTGTGTGGCTATTATGTAGCGACGACAAAAGCAGCTCGGTGGTTAACCAAGACGGACAGGTTATCGGGACTCTTGAAAATACCGGCATTGTCAGTACGCTGGCAATACTCAAGCAATCGTTACTGGTTGGTACTCTAGATGGGCGTTTAGAGGAGATGGACAGTAATCAGCCGGAAGATATCCCGGACTACGAAGCATCAACCGAGCTACGGGCAACCTCTCCCTTGCATTGTTTAACAGCGCCAACCGTAGATCGGTTGATGCTGTTTTTACAGCATAACGATAGCAAAGAAACCTTGGTTGCAACGATGGTGCTGCGCCATTGTCTGGATTACTTGCAACAACCCGAAGCGACTATACCGGATGAATTTTCTAATGCCTTTTTTGCTTATTGGGCCAAGCAAAGCCTGGAGCGAAAAATCGTTTTTCTGTATGGCTTACGGCAAGTTATTTATAAAGGAACACTGGCCGGCCCAATCCTCGCTTTTATTGTTGTCTTAGCTAAACGTTGCTGGCAAGACGTAGCGGAACTTAAAGAATCCAGCTTGTTATGTAAATTTATCTCTCCCCTACTTGATATTATCCATGAACTTATTGAGTGCCATCATTTTCATTTTCCTGAGGCTAACGCGCTATTAATAGAGATTAAGGGCTGTATTTGGCTGCATAATCCAGATGACAAATGCGATGAAAACTGCGTTCAATGCCGCGTGCTGCAAAAAGGCACGGCTTTGCTGGCGATCCGTTTAAACCGAGCATTAAAGTGTTGGCGCGATTTTTCGGGAACGGCAGCGCAGCGTCTGTTCGATTGGTGTAACGTAATTTATTTGGAATGCCTTGCCGATAATCCGGCGCAGTTACAAGACAGCCTACAGTATTTGTTTGAAAACAATCTTTACTTGTTCGCTAAAGACGATCCCTGGCAGTTATGGCTAGAGTTTATTTTTGCAGCCAACGATGATAGAGCTGAGCCACCACCGCCGTTGTCTTACCTGCAACTCCCGCGTGATTGTCCTTTTGGCGAGGCTGACTTAAACAACTTGCAGGCAGTATTTCGCGATAATTCCGCTTGGCGGCAATGGTTGAGTAATTTGCAAACCTGTTTGAGCGCGTTGCAGTTCTCGCGAAGCACCTTTCCCCATGAAGCTTGGCGTGAGCGTGCCGGTTGGCGGGGCCTGCGCGAGCATATCAGTACTCAAGGACAAGAGACATTTACGGCTACCAAAGGACAAATGCTGTTGGCGTTGTGGTGGCCGCATTTAGAGAGCGAGTGGTTAAACTATATCGATGAGCAATTGCTGGGGCTGGAACAACAAGTACAAAATAATCCTGACCGTTATTTATTGGTGGACACTCAAGAACGCTGGCGTGATGCTAAAACCGTTGAAGTCTCGTTAAAAATCAGCAACCGTTTTCCTTACCCGCTAAATTTACTCAAACTGCTTTGGCAAGGGAAGGACATACAGGCCCAACACCTGCCAAAACAAATATCCGCCGATGAATACCCTACTGAGTTGAGCGTTGTACTTAATGCGGATAATGATAATGTCTTGGAGGGCACGTTAGAGCTGGGATGTGTGCATACCGAATCCGGTAAAGCGGTTAATTTCCCTACGAAGATAACGCGGCAACGAAATTTGTTGGAATTATCCAGTGACGCCCAATGGCTGCCCACCTGGGAGCGCTTGACCGCATTGCTGCAAGCTTGTAAAGAACAAAGCAGCTTTCACTGGCTTAATGGCGATAGCTGGCTACAAAAAGACCGGGAGCTGTTAAAACAGGAACTAGTCAAAAAATATCCTGGGGCGATTGATAACTTGCAAGAGTTATCGCCCGATATTCATTACCAAGAATCGACGGCTAAAAAATCGCTTATTAACATCGACAATCTGATCAATCCGATATTTTCTCCCGATATAGCCTTGGGGGCCGAACCCCATAAACAATTGGAGCAATTACACGCCGTATTACACAACTGGGCCGGGCAGTACGGTTTTTACTGGGCATTGGCTGTTTGGCATTGGGCGCGCGGTACAGTTAAGCCTAGTATTCGGCAGGCCTTCGCAGTGTCATTGCCCGAGTCATCTATGGTCGATAATCTTTTGACATCATTATTTGTCTCTCCTGAACACCTTAAAATAGTGGCTAAGACGTTGCGGGAGTTACCTGCATTAGCGGTCGGCACTTGGTGTAATTCCGAGCCCTTTTATGCGCTTAAAGACAACGAAGCGGTATTGGCGAATGAATTATATTTGCCTGCTGCGTGTTTACTAAGCGAAGAGGCTTGGACGCGTCTGGACGACGCCCGCGTGCCTTTAGCTGATGTTGCCGAATTATTGGATATTTCGGAAGCACAAGCCCTGCAAACGCAACAGGAGCGGGAACGTTTCTTTTCGGTGGCAGGATTATTTAATGTTTTGCTCAAGCCATTAAAACCAAGGGAAATGGATATACCGGCGCAGTTATTACTAGGTAAACTTGGCGAGGGCAGTGTGCGCTACCTTAAGCCGTCATGGCAACAGCGAATCGCTATTACCCTGAATTGGGAGGACTTTCATTACCTGTATTTATTGCCAAAAACGCCTCCCTCGGAGCGTACCAATTTGTCCGGTTATCCGAAAGGTCTTTGGCTTGCATTAGGTGAAACAACGCCACTGGCTGAACTTAACGACATGCGGCAAACCAATGAGTCCAAAAATGTCTGTTTAGCCATCTCTCGCCAGCAAGCATTGGCGTTATTGCATACACAATCTCCCGAACAAGCGTTGGTGTTGTTAAATCGTTTTGCCGCACCGCAACGCAGAATAAATGCCGAATCGGCGTTTCGCACTGAAATAGGTTTAGGGTCTTTGGTAGAAAAGCATTTTTATGGGCGCGACGATGAACTGCTAAGCCTTTGGCATTGCTTAAACGAGGCAGACCATGAACTAGGCAATGGCAGTGCTTTATTGGTGGGGGGGCGGCGCATGGGTAAAACCAGTTTACGGCAACGTATACAGTTTGAACTTAAACGCGACCAACCCCGGCGTATTTGTTTGGAGTTTAATTTTGAAGGCGAAGCCCATTTTAGCGAGTTAACCAGCATAGAGCTGGAGCGATGGTTTTTTGAAGAATTGAGCGAGCGCTTTAACGACTGCGGACAGACGTTTTATGTCGCTTGGTCGAAAGGCCTTAAAGATAACAGTCAAGCCCGAACTATTCATCGCAACAGGTTGCAAGACTATTTGCGCAAGCTAAAAAAGCAAACTGGACACACCGTGTTGTTTACTTTTGATGAAACCGAATATTTAATTAAAGCCGATGCCAATGACAAAAAAGAGCCTTACAGTCTGGTTAGATTTTTACGTTCTTTAATTCAGGACAAGTTATTGTGTTTAATTGCCACTTCTTACCCCTACGGGAGGGAGGTAGCTTGGGCGCTTAATATTGACAGAAATGATAGCAATAGCCCTACGCATAACACTTTTAGCAGTTTAATCGAATTACGCACTTGGTCGCCTGACACCGCATGGAATTTTTTGGCCTCCCGTTTGGCGGGCTTCGGCATTGTATTGCCGCGTTATTATCGCCATGAGGCGCTGAATATAAGCCGTGGCGTACCCTGGTTAGTCCATCAGCTGGGTAAAAGCATTTGCGATGAGTTGGCGAAGCAATATGAAGGGGATGCTAACAGCAACCGCGTGGTTACGGCGGAAGTTTGGCAAGCAGCTAAACAAGAGGCATTGTACAAGTTACAGGAAGTCATGCAGGAATCCATTGAAAAAATGGCTTTACGGCAGGATACGGTATTTCAACTGCCTTTTGCCACCCATCCTGAAACCGCATTGAGCGGCGGTAATTTATGGCGGGCATTAATCACGATTGCTAAAAGTAAGCCTTATCCTGAGCTATTGGCAAGAAACCGTTGGCCGAAACCCGAGGTTTTTAGAGTACAGGAACTGCAATGGCTTTTGCCCAAGGTTAAAGAGTCGGCATTGCGGGCCGCCTTGGCAATGCTGTCATCCTCGCCCGCCTTGGAAGGGGTGAGTACTAGCCGTGAGGAGTATGTTTTTTCGGGTAATTTGTTATTGGTTTGGTTGCGTCATCATTCAGGAGAAATGCTATGAGCTGTCGTTTTCGTTGTTTGAATATGTTTGCCACAGCAGCGAAAGATTGTAATGCCTTGAATGAATTATTTAAAAGCAGCCCCCTAAAAAAAGGTTTTCATGCATTTTATTGTCATGGCTCGGTTATTGGTGATTTATACGCTCAACGCATTGACCAACAAGATTTATCGGTGAATGTTCTTAAACAAGACTTTGAAAGTATTGGTGGTATTATTAAACCCAATACTCCTAATAAAGGTAGTGACTTCACTGCTGATGAATTATCTTTTGTTGGTTATAAAACCAAGCCAACAGCCGAGTTTCCTGAGAAAGTAGCTTTGGCGTTTGCTGGGAAATTACGAGCAACATTAGATTTAGGCAAACCTTATGGAGATGCACCCGGTTATGCACTTTATCAGGCGAGTATCTACAATTTACTGAGCGAATCCTACGAGCAAAGCCCTATTTATGATACAGGCGGTGTCTATCGGGAGTACCTGTTGTGGAACGATAACGGTTTATGGACGCAGGAAGAATGGACGCAACGGGCTGCTGAATTACAAAATACTTCATCAATGGAACTGCAAGCAAACTTGCCAACAGCGCAAGCGGACAATCCCACTGTATTAGCATCCGTTTCTTCCGAACTGCTACAAGCTCATTCCACTGGTTCATTTAAAGATGCCGGCTTGCGCTGGTTAGAGCGAGGTTTAGACAGGCTGCAAGCGACATTAGCGCAACGCCCGGAGCAACCGCAACCAATCACGCTTGCAGAGCAAACTGAAGTAGAAAATCCTACCAAGGAACCGCAAGCCGACTCGCTTGCTGAACCATCAAACCCTATTGCCGAGCAAGAAAAACGTTCAGTTGAAGATGCCAACTTACGCTTGGCATGGTTAGGCTCTGGGTGGCTGTCATCAAGACTGGAAGCGGCTTTAGCGCAAAATTCATGCGGCTATGCGACTGAACTTTGCCCCTATCCGTCCGAAATAGAAGTCTGGGCAAAAGCGGCATTGCAGCGCTTAATGGAATACGATGCGGTATTGCTGGCCCATTACCGCCAGGAACAAAAAGCCGACTTGCCCGGTTGGCAATCCTGGCAAAACTATATCAGTACCTTGTGCGATTTTTTACCTTATCATCAGGCACGCGCCGCCGGCGCCCCTAAAGGCGATTATCTGCCCACCAACAGTTCGGGTGGGCGAGGCGGGCCGCGCTTATGGCAAGGCTATTTAGGCCCGCAGGTCAATATGCATATCCGTCATTTGCTGCTCGATGGCTGGCTAACGCTATGGCGCGTAGAGGATAAGCTTTATTATCAACCCGGCTCGCTTGCCTTGTTGTATTGGGCGGCCAAACACGCCGATAAGCCTTATACCAATACGCCTAAAGAGTTTATCGAAAACTATGACTGGAAGTCCGCCCCCTGGTTTGGCGGCAATTGGCAGGGGCGGTAGCATGGCAGACGATGATTTCAAAAAAAACAAAAACCAAATCCGCCGCTTTTGCCATCGCGCCACTCATACGGGCGGAGTGTTATTGGTGGCAGGCATACGCGGTGTAGGTAAAACCCATTTGGTCGACGAAGCCTTAAATGAACGCAATGCCCAAGGAATCAGTCGCAGAGTTCAGGTAATACGTGAACCTAAGAAACTACCGCGCTTTTTAATCAAAGTGGATGTTGATCCGTTTTTCCCTACGGATGAAAAAACGATTAAATCCGATGCTAATGTTGATGAAAATGCCCTGGCTTTTACTCTTATGCGTAATATTGTTTTCGGACTTACCAGTGCTATTGACAGTCGCTACAGCTTGCGTCAACACGGCAAAACTTTACGTGAGCGTTTGGGTTTTTGGCGATATTGGTTTGCTCCTAATGGGGTCGTCCCGGATTGTATTTATTTGACTATCGCGTTGTTTGCTTTTTCCCTGCTTATTTTTTTATGGGTAGGGTACCTTTTAGAACCTTATTCAAATAGCTTCCCTTTTTTATCGGGACACGTTTTGGCGTGTTTCACGCATCCTTTTGGCTTTGTATTTATTTTGATTGGTAGCGGTGTTATTGCCATGATGCTATTGATGTTTTTGCGATGGTTAGATTGGCGGGCTTTGGCGAATATGTCGGCATATCTTTTCGCCCTTGTTAATGCCCATGAGGCCAGCAAAACCGATGATAAAGAAACCAGCGTCAAACAGGAATTGACTAGCAAACTGCCTATTTTTTTAATACCGGTTCTGATGGTTCTCTTAATATACTGCACAGTCAATGGCAGTTTTAAAGATATAACCGACCTGATAGAAAAGCATAAAGAATTGACAGGATTGTTATTGGCAATTGTTGCATACACGGCGGGAAAAATTAGTGAGACCAAAAATCATGACCATATCCAATACGATCAAACTAATTCCGCCTGGATGATTTCGCTATTGCGGCGCTATTTATTTTTATGTCATCGGTGTGGACTGGAACCCGTTTTAGTCTTGGATGAGCTGGATAAACTTGAAGAGCTGAGTGATTTTTGGCAGGAGAGCCGGCAAAATCAAGCAAAGGGAATATCTTCTTCGGACGAACTGGCAGGACAAGCATCCGTAATCTCCCCTCAGGATAACAAATTGGATATGTTTTTAGTTGCCTTGGCACGGTTAAAGTCCAGCTTGGGAGCCGAGTTTTTATGGGTGCTAATCAGTGGCCCCAAACTCGGTGAGCGTTTGAACAAACATCGTCATAAACGTATTGATGGCAATTTAGGGATTTTGGCTACCGTTATTACACAAGAAGTTGTAGTAGGTGCGATGGATGATAAAGCGTCTAAGCAGATTGTTCTGGCGAAACTAACGCACCAACAGGGCATTGAAGCGCAAACGGAGACTGAAGATGAAGCAGCGCAGCTTAAAGGGAAAGAAAAACAATTGCAGGAACAGGAAATCGTAGATGTTTTATGGTTACGCAGCTACGGAAATCCTGCGACCATGGTACGCATGATTGAAACTAAATATTTTTTTGTGCTAAAGCCTTCGGACAAGGTGAGCAGTCTTGCCGAAGCAGCTAAGGAATTATGGAAGCCTGAACAACAAGCCCGCTATTTTGATTTCAATTCAGACTCGGATTATCAGGAGTTGCTTTTTGATAAATGGTCGCAAGTTTGGATACATTCCGGTATGTTAAATCTGGCTAATCGTTTTATTAAAGAGGCCGTCCCTTACGACTATTTTACTGATGAACACCTGGATGATGAGCTTAAAAAATTCTACAAGAATTTTAATGAAGGGATGACGCCTTATGACTATTTTACTGATAAACATCTGGATAGGGCTTTTAACGATTTTTTTAATTGGGACGTTAACAGGAGCCGTATAGATAGAGAAGTCCTCGCTCTGTTATCAGGCAATCCGTCCTTATTGCAGCTTGTAGGAGAAAAAATGTTATTTAGGTGCTTGGTGAGCAAGAATAAAATCATACCAGGTAGTGAGCAGGACGCTGGTGTTTATGTTCGTTTTAGTAGTAACTAACTGCGTTCCGTGAATTGACATAGGAACGATGCTTGATAACTCAACTGCTTAACAGATTTACACTAACCATGGTTTGTTTGTCTTTAGGGCCGATAGTTAAATGGCAGGGCAATAGCATTGTTTGAAAGTTCCCATCTACCAATCATCGGGTTTGTATTAGTTGACTATTGCAAGCACGAGCATGTTTTTATGGTAGATAAGGCATTTATTTGCTCATATCCAGTGCCAATGCCTCGGCAACCTTGATGCCATCCACAGCCGCAGAAAGAATTCCTCCAGCATAGCCTGCGCCTTCGCCTGCCGGGTAAAGCCCTTGAGTGTTCAGGCTTTGGTAATGCTCGTTGCGTTTGATGCGGATCGGCGATGAGGTGCGGGTCTCGACGCCGGTCAATACCGCATCTTTCATTGCAAAGCCTTTTATTTTTTTGTCGAAAGCCGGAATGGCTTCGCGTATCGCTGTTATCGCGTAATCAGGCAAAGTCGGGCTGAGGTCGCACAAATGAACGCCCGGTGTATAAGAAGGTTGCACCGACCCCAAAACCGAAGACGGGCGTTTGGCGAGAAAATCGCCGACCAGTTGGCCCGGTGCTTCATAAGTTTCTCCTCCCAGCTTAAAGGCGCCCGCTTCCAGCCGGCGTTGAAAATCGATGCCTGCCAATGGATGTCCGGGATAGTCGTCAGGCGTAATGCCGACGACAATGCCGCTGTTGGCGTTGCGCTCGTTGCGCGAGTATTGGCTCATGCCGTTAGTGACGACATGCCCGGCCTCGGAAGTCGCGGCCACGACGGTGCCGCCCGGACACATGCAAAAGCTGTATACGGAACGTCCATTGCTACAGTGGTGAACCAGTTTGTAATCGGCCGCACCCAATAATGGGTGGCCGGCATTGTTGCCGAACCGGCACGTATCGATTAGCGACTGCGGATGCTCTATGCGAAAGCCGATCGAAAAAGGTTTGGCTTCAATATAAACGCCTCGCTCATAAAGCATTTTGAACGTGTCGCGTGCGCTATGACCGACCGCCAGCAGGACATGGTTAGTCTTGATAATCTCGCCATTGGAGAGCACTACGCCGCGTACTTGCTGGTTATCAATATCTATATCGTCAACCCTGCTTTGAAAGCGGATTTCGCCGCCTAACGATTCGATAGTCGCACGCAGCTGTTCGACAACGGCCACCAGTCTGAATGTGCCGATGTGGGGCTTGCTGACATGGAGAATTTCGGGCGGTGCGCCGGCTTTGACTAGCTCGGTGAGTACTTTGCGTCCGTAGTGATTCGGGTCTTTGATCTGGGTGTGAAGTTTGCCGTCGGAAAAAGTACCGGCGCCGCCTTCGCCAAACTGCACGTTGGATTCAGGGTTAAAGACACTTTTGCGCCAAAGGCCGAACGTATCTTTGGTGCGTTCGCGCACCTCTTTTCCCCGCTCCAGGATAATCGGCCGGAAGCCCATTTGCGCCAGGATCAAGCCGGCAAACAGCCCGCAAGGCCCGGTGCCGATGATGACAGGGCGTAGCGTCGAATTCTTCGGTGCTTGAGTTACAAAGCGATAGCTGCTGTCCGGCGTTAGAGAAATGTGCGGATCGTCTTTCAGGCGGTCGAGAATCGTCTGTTCATTTGTGGTTTCAACATCGACCGTATAAACAAGCAAGATCGCGTTTCGTTTGCGGGCATCGTAGCCCTGCCGGAATATCGTATACGTGATGAGCTCTTTTGCGCTGATACCAAGCCGATCAAGTATCGCAGTTTTAAGCATGTTTTCCGGATGATCAAGCGGGAGTTTAAGTTCAGTGATTCTCAACATGTAATATATTCCGATAGGTTCTTGTTACGGAACCGATTGTTTTGCCGGTGGCAGTGTAATAGGATTGATATTTTACCTGAACGAGGTTCTTCTTGTTAGCCGTCCACAATGTTTGTGCGGTCTCATTAAAGTGAGGAGATCTAAATGGCATTCGGAAAATTACTGGTGATTATTGGTGTTGTCTTGATAGTTATTGGGTTCATTGTTAGTTATGCGCCCTGGTTGATTAGCTGGTTTGGCAAGTTACCCGGTGATATACGTATTCAGGACGAGCAGCGTTTTGTGTTTATCCCGATCACCTCAATGCTTATTATCAGTATCATATTAACGCTAGTTATTAATCTGTTTTTTCGTAAATAGTGAGTGGCTTAACATTATTTTTATACAATCTATTTGTGGGATACCTTAAGTTCTTGTAAAATGTTCCAATTAAGTATTGTCGTCGTGCTCATAATAAGCAGAATTTGGAACAAGAATGGAAATATCACAAGAATTGCTACAGAAAAAGATTCTTATTGTAGATGATGCTGCCTCAATGCGGACATTAACCAAAGCTATTTTGCGAGAGGCTGGATTTACTCACGTCTTCGATGCGCCTGGTGGAGAAGAAGCATTGTTAATGATGAGAAAGGTAAAAATCAATATCGTGGTATGTGATTGGAACATGCCGGGTATGAGCGGCCTTGATTTATTTAAGGCGGTAAAAGGCGATGCCAAATTGGAAGCTCCACCCTGGATCATGCTGACGTCTTCATCCGAAGGCGACAAAGTAAAAGAGGCAATTATGGCAGGGATAACGTCCTATATTGTAAAGCCTTTTAAGCCGGATAACTTGGTCAAACAAGTCGTAGCTAAACTTTCTTAATTTATTGGAATTTAGTTGGCAATAAAAAAAGGCCCCATTCGTAGCTGTGGACTACGAATGGGGCCTTTTTTATTGCTGATTTGTTTCTATGTCCGGCTTATTATTGGTTGGCACACGTCTTTTGCCGATATTCTTTTTGTCCCTGTGACGTATTTTGACTTTCTCGGCGACGGTTTTCTTGGCCTCTATTTTCTTTTTGCCGCCGGTCGCCTTTCCTGAAGCTTTAAGTTTTTTAGGGCCTTTATATTTGCCCTCCAACTCTTTAATGTTGCGATGTTTGAATTTCTGTTTCAAAAAACGCTCAATACCGGACATTAAGTTCCATTCGGTATGTTTTACCAGGGCAATGGTCAGGCCCAGCTCATCGACTCGACCTGTCCGGCCTATGCGATGGATATAATTGATGCCGTTTCTCGGTACATCAAAATTAATAACCAGATTGATGCCCTTGATGTCGAGGCCGCGGGCGGCAAGGTCGGTAGCAATCATGATATTGACCGAGCCTTTGCGGAATAATTCCATCATCCGGTTGCGGTCTTTTTGATCCATCTCTCCATGCAGCACGCCGACGCGGAGTTTTTGTCCGCGAAGCGGTCCGCGCAGAGCATCCGCCTGAATCCGGCTATTGGTGAAGACTAGCGCTTTGTCGTAGGTTTCATTTTGCAACAGCCAGGCCAACAATTTTTGTTTATGATCATTGTCGTCGGCCAGCACAATTTGCTGTTCGATGTTGCGATGTCCGTCATGCAGGGTATTTAAGGCAACGATTTCATGATTGTTCAGCACCTTGTCAGCCATTTTGATGACGCCAAAATGAGTCAAAGTCGCAGAAAACAGCAGGGTTTGACGTTGCGAGTTACAGCTATTGGCGATAGTCAGTACGTCTTCGCTAAAACCCATGTCCAGCATGCGATCGGCTTCGTCCAGTATTAGCACTTCCAGGTTGCTAAAGTCCGGTATGTCTTGATCCATCAATTCCAGCAGCCTGCCGGGAGTTGCGATAACAACTTCGGTGTTTCTACGCAGCATGTTTTGCTGTAGCCTAAAATCATCGCCGCCGGTAATCAGTCCTGCTTTCAGGTCGGTAAACTCAGCCAATTGTTGGCATTGCTTAAAAGTCTGTTGCGCCAGTTCCCGGGTCGGCGTCAGTACCAAGGCTCGCATGCCCGATTTCCCGGAGGGCAGGGCTAACAAACGATGCAATGTGGGTAGCAAGAATGCGGCGGTTTTGCCGCTGCCGGTTTCGGCGCTGACCAACAGGTCTTTGTGTTGCATAGCCAGGGGGATTGCCTGTAACTGCACCGGCGTAGGCTGTTCAAAGCCCATGTTTTTAATTCCCGACAGCAGTTGTGCATCAAGCGATAGACTTGAAAATGACGGCGTTTTTTCTATTGGATTAGAGGGCATGAATCTGTAAGTGGGAAGAATGATAAGGAGTAATCTTTGCTTGTATTATAAACTTTTTGCTATCGGGATTAGGATTAAATAACTATTCGTTGCAAATCGTTTTTTTAGCTCTTAAGCTAAGTTAACAAGCCGGGATAACATACTTAGATAGGACGAAGCCATGATACCGATTAGAGATACTGCGCCCTGCCATTCAAAGCCCTTGGTGACTTGGGGAATAATGGCGGTTTGTATTGTTATTTTTGTGTCTATGCAATTGATGCCCGATCAATTAAGTCTGCGCCTTATTAATCTTTACGGCATGGTGCCTATCCGCTACACCAATCCTTATTACGGCTTGCCTTTCGATGGTTATTTGTCATTTTTGACCAGCCTGTTCCTGCATGGAAACTGGCTGCACCTCATCATGAACATGTGGTTTTTGTGGATTTTTGGCGATAATGTCGAGGACAGGATGGGGCGATTGCCTTATTTGATCTTTTATTTGCTATGCGGTCTTTTGGCTACTTTTTTGCAATGGTTTTTCGATCCTTATCTTGCCATTCCTGTCGTTGGCGCATCGGGCGCCATAGCCGGCGTATTGGCGGCTTATTTTTTTCTATATCCGCTTGAGCGTGTTGTAGTCTGGGTTCCCGTGTTGTTTTTGCCCATAGTCGTGCATGTGCCGGCGATTGCTTTTTTAGGTTTATGGATAATGATTCAATTGTACAGCGCAACAACGGCAATGCTATTTGGCGGCGTTGCCGTCGATGTGGCTTGGTGGACTCATTTAGGCGGCTTTATTGCCGGCTCTGCCTTATATCGGTTGTTTATTCGTAAAGACCAGGCCGAAAAAAATGAATTATTTTGATGCTGTTAAGGTATAATTTATCGCTTCGAAAAGCGGTTTTATTGACAACACATTAGGGGCGGGAGTCATTTTCTGACTAAAAAGACCCCTTAAGTTCTATCGGGAAATTGAAAGTAATATGAAAAAAGTTAACGTTGCGTTGGTCAGGCTACTTCAGTTTGTAGTTTTTGTGGTGTCCGTATTCATGGTCATCGTCTATTTCGGCGCCATGGTTTTATTGCCTTTGGATGCCGTTGTATTGCTGATAAAGCTGATGGGAGTTGTCGGATTTAACGGTTTTATTGCAGCCTTTATCGCCATCCCGGCTGTTGGCTATTTGGCTTTAATGGTTTACAAAACGCCAGGGCTTTGCAAAATGATAGTCGATGCGGGTGTTGACCTGATTAAGACAAGTAAAACAAGAATTGAAGCATTTAATGAAATTGCCGATGCGGTAAAAGCTTAATTTTTGTATTACGTGCATAAAAAAGGCGTGTCGATTTAGACACGCCTTTTTTTATGCTTGTTACTTTTCCGGCGGCGCTTTTCGAGACCAGCGCCGTTCGCGTAATGCCCAATAAAAAATCAAAGCGCCGAACGCGGCTGTTAAGTGTTTTAGAGAATGCCCGCTGACCGAACCAATAAGACTGTAAAACTGGGCATCGAATAATTCCATAAGTTTCGATATCGCATAAACGCCGATGAGGCCCCAAATATACTTATCGTTATCCAGTTTTGACTCAAACAGCCACAGAATCAACGGTATCAATACAATCGGTAAAAACTGTACCAGCACGTAAGGGCGCAAATCGCCGTGACCGCTCAGTTCGGTCGCATGCCAGTAAAGCACTGAAATGATGCCCAAAGTCAGCAGCGGAAAAAATAACTTCCAGGCCAGCTGAGCCGAAATATATTCTCCTACAACAGCGCTGAACAAAGCCATGAAGGCTATCGTCATCGGCAGGCGATCCCAAAGCAGGGTTTGATTGTCGGGCTGGTAATGGTAGTACGCGGAACCGAAGCCGGTTAAAAATACCCCGATAAAGAAGGTCAAATACATCGCCTGCAATTCGGCTAAGCCGCCGGTTGCCTTATGTGATGCGATCAACTTGATACCCATGACGCCGATAATGACAAACGGTATATTGGACAGCACATTGAAAAAATTAGCTATGTTGAAGAGGCGGCGCTGATCGGCGAAATTATGGTAAGCCGGATCCTGGGCAATCGGGTCGATATTAAAAATAGCGATAATTGCGACCACAATTATCGCCAGTATGATTTTCAAGCGGTTATCGATAAGCATAAGTCTAAATTGGTTGTAATAACGAGGGACAGATAGTAACCGCTCTTGTATGATTAGGACACACCTTGTTATTTCGTGGAGATATTGTCATGCCTATATTACTCGCGTTAATCGGTTTCATCGTCATCGTTGCATTGTTTTTTATCAGTATTTACAACCGCTTGGTTAACTTACGCAACGGCGTTAAAAATGCCTTTTCCCAGATAGATGTTCAATTAACCCGGCGTTACGACCTGATACCTAATTTGGTTGAAGCTGTTAAAGGTTATATGAAACACGAGAGGGAAACGCTGGATGCGGTAATTAGCGCAAGGAATGCAGCGGTGACCGGGCTTAAGGCGGCCGGGGCGAATCCTTCCGATCCCGAAGCAATCAGGCAATTGGCAAGTGCCGAGGCCACGCTTCAGGGCAGCCTGGGCAAAATGTTCGCTCTAGCCGAAGCTTATCCCGATCTCAAAGCCAATCAGAACATGATGCAATTTCAGGAAGAGCTGTCGTCTACCGAAAACAAAGTCGCTTTTGCTCGTCAGGCGTTTAACGATGCGGTGATGACTTATAACAACGGCCGGGAGAATTTTCCCAACAATATCCTGGCCGGCATGTTTAATTTTAATCCTGCCGAACATTTGGACATAGAAGCGCCGGAAAAACGGCAAGCACCGAAAGTTTCTTTTACTTAACCTTATTGGGTGAAGAAAATGAATTTCTTTCAAAGCCAGGATAATGCCCGCCAAAAGACCCGTTCCCTGATCCTGATGTTCATATTGGCCGTGATTGCGATCGTGGTAGCGGTCAATCTGGTGATAACGGCGCTAATCATTAATATAGGCGATCAGGGGGAAGTTGCGGCACTGCCTGATTTCAACTGGATCATGAATAATCTGTCATTGGTGGCGGGCATTTCATTGAGCACTATCGGCTTTATCAGTCTGTCCAGCCTTTACAAGATTGCGTCACTGAGTTCAGGCGGCGGCAAAGTCGCACGTAGCCTGGGCGCTACGCTAATTAGCGCGGACAACAAAGATCCGCTACGCCGCCGTTTGTATAATGTCGTTGAAGAAATGGCGATTGCTTCGGGTATTCCGATGCCGGAAGTGTATGTCTTGGAACAGGAACCCGGCATTAACGCTTTTGCGGCAGGGTTTACCACCGGTGACGCGGCTGTAACAGTCACTCGCGGTACCTTGGAAAATCTTAGCCGGGACGAATTGCAAGGCGTGATCGGCCATGAGTTTAGCCATATCCTCAACGGCGATATGCGCTTAAGTACACGGTTGATGGGCCTCCTGTTCGGTATTCTGGTTATCGGTTTGATCGGCAGGGCGGTGTTGAATAGCACCCGTTACGGCGCTATCCGTTCCGATAATTCCCGTCGCGACAATACCACTGCTATTTATCTGGCCGGATTAGGCTTGTTTTTAATCGGCTATATCGGCGTTTTTTTCGGACAATTGATTAAAGCGGCGGTATCCCGGCAACGTGAGTTTCTGGCAGATGCTTCGGCTGTGCAATTTACCCGTCAGACTCAAGGCATTGCCGGCGCATTAAAAAAAATAGCCGCCGCTCAGCAGGGTTCCGAGTTACAGACAGCGGATGCCGAAGAAGTCAGCCACATGCTGTTCGCCACCGGCGCGTCATTCAGTTCACTGTTGGCGACGCATCCTCCGTTAATTCAGCGCATCAAGGCCTTGGAGCCGAATTTCGTCGAAGCTGAAATAGATCGGCTTGCCCGGCAAATGCTTGGGCAACGTCAAAACGGCGCTGAAGTTAGAGAGGAAAGTTCAGCAATTGCCGGTTTTGCAGCGCAACATTTTGCCGTAACGCCGAATGCAGTGACCGACACCATAGGCATGCCCGATAAAGGACATATACAACATGCTTCGAGCCTGCGCCGGTCGATCCCTGAAAATCTATATCGCGCCGCCCATTCCGACACTGAGGCTTTGCCGCTAATGATGGCGTTGCTGCTTGATGCAAACGATGCCGTGCGTCGTGCGCAGTTAGACCTTATTGCCCGGCAATTAGGCGGAACGACAGTAATGACTGCCGAAACGCTGCAACTGGAAATACAAAATCTGGGGGCAGCGTTTCGCTTGCCGTTATTGCATATGGCCTTTCCGCTGATTAAAAAACGGCCGTTGGCGCAGCTTGAGCATATAGCAGAGTTGGTGCAGCAATTGATAGAGGTCGATGGCGTAACCGATATGTTTGAGTTCGCCTTGAGCCGGGCGTTAAAAACCCATTTGAATGATGCCGCTCATCCGCAACACCGGCACGGTAATCTTCGACTGATCCAGTTGCCGGATGCTATCGGCGTAGTGCTTTCCGTAGCGGCAAAGCAAAGCAATACTGAAATCAACGCTGCCTATCAAAAAGGCATCGAATGTCTGGGGCGTTATGAGCCGCGGATAAAAGTGCTGATCGATACAAAAAAATGGCCTGATTACGAGCCGCCTCAGGATTGGGTGTCCTCGACAGACGCAGCGTTGACTCAATTGGATGGGCTGCAGATGTTAGATAAGCAGGCCCTGGTCTCTGCGTTGATATTAACGCTATCTCATGACGGCAAAGTCAGCTCTGATGAAGCCGAGCTGCTGAGAGCGATATGCGCAACCTTGCATTGTCCGGTGCCGCCGTTTGCTTTCGATGCCGATAGCATCTAAAGCGCTTTTAGTATATTCTCAACAACGCTGTACGGAGTGTCTAAAGGCCCGATAAACCGGCGCCTAGACGAAATAATAGAAAATCAATTTAGGGTGGTAAACAAACATGGCTACAATAATTTATATTTTAACGGTTATCTTTTTCGCTTATGTCATCTATACCGTAGTAACCGATCGCGAAAAAGGCAAATGATTGCTTATAGCTTGAAGTCAAAGCACCTCTTAATATCTATTCCGGCTTCATTTTTTCCTCGATAAAGGGTGGGTAACCGCTTTATCTCCTCATTCGGGCCGCAGCAGGTCGTGCCGGAATAGATAGCCACGGACCGGGTTATCAATCCGGATGCCGCAAGAATTCATGTACCCGCCAGAGATTTAAATTTATGACTAAAAATAGCAGGTTGCTGTTATCTATAATTGCTTTAACCGCTTTCAGTATCAATGCTTTTGGTGAAATGGTTTATAAATGCAAAAACGAGCAAGGCGAGATGAAGTATCAAAAAGCGGCTTGTACAGACGCTACGCAAACGACTTCCTCATTGGTAGAAATTAAAACGACACAACCTGCTAAAAAGGAAAAGAAATCTGTTGTGGTCGAACAAAATTCCAACGGCCATTATTTTTTAGCGGGCGAGGTCAACACCACTGCGCTGACTTTTGTTATCGATACAGGCGCCTCGGTTGTTTCATTGCCCAGCGCTGTTGCGCGTGCCGCTGAGATCGATTGTAAAAACCATGTGAAAATGAGCACCGCCAATGGCTTGGCTAATGCATGCACGGTTACTATTCCAAAGCTCAAGTTCGGTTCTTTTATAATTGAAGATGTTGCCGCAGTGGTGGTGCCGAATTTAAACGAGCCTTTGCTGGGAATGAATGTGCTGCAACAATTCAATATCGTGCAAGAGCATGGGCAAATGCGTATTTCGGAGCGTTGATTAATATTGTTTGTTGGGCATGAGCTTCGGCAACCCTTGAGGTTAAACTGAAGAGGAGGTTATGAGCCAAATGCTGGAAATATTGTATAAGCCTATAAATCAAGGCGAAGTTACCGTCAGTTTGGGAGTTGGTTAAACTAAATGATCTATCGACTCTTGGCCGACTTTGTTCTTATTCTCCATTTCCTGTTTATCGTTTTCGTCGTTTTTGGCGGCCTGCTCGTACTTCGCTTTCCTAAGCTTGCACTAGCGCATATACCGGCGGCCTGCTGGGGAGCATTCATTGAATTGACCGGAAGGCTGTGCCCACTTACCGGGATGGAAGTCCGGCTTCGCCGAATCGCCGGTGATGCCGGCTATTCGGATAGTTTTATTGAACACTATATTCTACCCATTATCTATCCTGCCGGACTCACGAGAGACATTCAATTTGGCTTGGCCGGTGCGGTAATACTCATCAACATTGCAATATACGGAATTATTCTTCATCGATTATCGATTTCCCGGTCAAGCAATGCTCGAACAGGCAAGTGACGATGCGGTTTTTTCTCGCTGTTTTCAGGCTTAACTGCCATATCCATCTTAGCTGCTGATTTCAGCATATGCTCGGTCAATTGTTTACCTGCCTCGATCAACGGATGAATAACAAAAGTGGCTCCCAATCGATAAAGCTCGCTTTCTTCATTATTATGAAAACAAACCGTCCCGATGGAACCGGCGAATCGCAGGTTTTTCAGTTGCTTTATCGACGATGACCTGACTTCGAATTCCGGCATGGTAAGGATAATCCCCTTAATTTTTGCCAAGGGCAGCTTCTCCCATAGTGCGGAGTCCTCGGCATCGCCGTAAACCACCCTTCGGCCGTCGGCAAGCAGGTTTTGCAGCACGGTGGGGTCGGCATCCAATCCCAACACCCGAGTATCTTGTTGATTAAAAGCAAGATATGCGGAAATGCCGGTACGGCCCATGCCTATCACCAGCCATTCCGCACCTCCGATACTGCTGGGTAGCTTGTCCATGTGCTCGACCTTTCTTTCAAAACGAACTAATGTCGTTTCCATCAAGGAAAACAAACGGTGAGAAAACCGGTTTAATGGCGCCGCAACAGCCAAGGAAAGCGCTACCGCCAGACCGATGATAGATTCCCAAACAGGTGGAAGCAGATTAGCTTCGATGACGACATTCGAGGTAATCAATGCGAACTCACTGTAGGTCATCAATGCCAGTGAGGAAACAAAAGCCGTGCGGGCCCGTAAGCCAACCAGCAAAAACAACACAAAGAAAAGTATGCCCTGCAACGGTAATAATGATATTAACGTCAACGCCTGTAAAATTTCATCGTAACCCGGCAAGTCGGCTAAACCGATCTGAAGGAAAAACGCGACTAAAAAGGTTTCTTTTAAGCCCCATAGTTTATGGGCAAGATCGTCTATATTGATGTGCCCGGCCAGCATGACGCCCATGAGTAGCGCGCCGATGTCATTGGAAATGCCTACGTTTTCCGCTAACACGCCTCCGGCTATTGCCAGCGTTACGCCTAATAGCAATTTCAATTCATCGTCGCGGCTGGCGTTAAGTAAGCGATATGCCAAAGGGCGAAGAAAAGGCAGCAGTAATAGACAAAATGCCCAAGGCGATGGTTGCTTGTTATTGGCGACAGCCAGCAGACCTATCGCAACAATATCTTGTAAAATCAAAATACTTAGGACATCCCGTCCATATAAAGTGGAAAGTTCGCCGCTATCTTCCAATACTTTAATCGCAAGAACCGTACTGGAAAAAGCCAAGCTCACGCCTATCACTAAGCCGCCGGTAATCTGTCCATGAACGCTGAAGAAAATCAATGCCGAAACTGAGGTTACGATCAGTAAGTGCAAGCTGCCGACGCTGAGCACTTCGCGTCTTAATAGCGAAGAAGGTTTTAATTTTAAGCCGACCGTAAACAATAGCAGTTCAATCCCGATATCCGCCAAGTAATGCAGTGTTTCATTGGACTCAACACCGGCCACATTTAAGATATAGCCGGCCGTCAAATAACCTACCAATGGCGGCAAATATAACCGACTGCTTATTAAGCCGGCCAGATAAGCACTACCAACCCACAATAATTCCATAATAAAGTCTGTCCGGATAAGTACGATTGCTGATTATGATAACGTGATTTTTAAAATAAAATGTCCAAGTAAGCAATTAAATACGATGTGATTCGGCGGGAGGCGTTGCGCAAATGTTCGGGATGCCGCCTATTGGGTTTAACTAAGCAGAGGATAAAACAATGGCTATTGGTGAGTTTTGCAATCGCGAGGTGGTATTCGCGACCAGGGAAATGAATATATCCGAAGCCGCGCAACTGATGCGTGAGCACCATGTCGGCGACCTTGTGGTCGTTGATCAGGCTGACGGTAAACGGGTGCCGGTCGGCATTGTTACCGATCGGGATATGGTCATCGAAGTTATTGCTCGATCTTTGGATCTTAATGAGTTTAGCGTCGGTGACATCATGGGGCGGCAGCTGGTCAGCGTACAGGAAAAAGAAGGTGTGTTTGAGACGATCAGGCTGATGCGCTCTAATGGAGTTCGCCGTATCCCGGTGCTTAACCCGGAGGGCGGGCTTGCCGGTATTGTGTCGGCAGACGATATGCTCGACCTTCTGGCCGAGGAGATGTCTGAGCTGGCTAAGATTACGTCGCGCGAACAGGAGCGGGAGGCTAAAACAAGAGTTTAATCAACCGGTGTAAAATGATTCCGGCAACCGGGGGCGAATGCATAGGAACGCGCACAAAATAACTTCGGCAACTGGCTCCCTCTCCTGCTGGAGAGGGTTGGGGTGACGACTGCATGGATGCAGGAGGTAGAGCAACGCAGGGAGCGGTTGCCGAGGAGAATCAAATGCTCAAGTTATTTCATCCGCGTTCCTACGTCCCTGGTTGTGCCGCGCTTGTTTTTATTGGCATTGATCTTATTTCGCTTTAACGGCTACTTTATTAGCGACATCAATCCCGCTCTTTATGATTTACAATATAACCCGATTAAAAACCACAGACAGGCAGCCTTCTTCTTCACCAAGAAATTATTGTTGCGAAATCTCGCGGCCATAGAAGCTGTATGTGATTATTGAAAGTATTTTTTGAACAAAACACTTCACCACCGGAGCGATAAAGAATGACCAATCATGTTACGTTGACCCAGTTTATCATTGAGCAACAGCGCGAGTTGCCGGGCGTATCGGGAGCCTTTACTTCACTACTGAACGATGTCGTTACCGCATGTAAGAAAATTTCGCATTTGGTCAACCGGGGCAATCTGATCGGCGTGCTGGGCAGTGCCGAGTCCGAAAATGTACAAGGCGAGGTGCAAAAGAAGCTGGACATTATCACCAATGACATCATGGTCGATGCGTTGAACTGGACCGGGCATTTGGCCGGTATGGCGTCGGAAGAAATCGACGACATCATTCACATTCCCGCGCAATATCCAAAAGGCAAATATCTGGCCTTGTTCGATCCGCTGGACGGTTCTTCGAATATTGATGTCAACTTGGCAGTAGGCACCATCTTCTCGATATTGCGCTGCCGCGAAGGCGAAGATCCGGCGCTGGAGGATTTTTTGCGTAAAGGTTCCGAGCAGGTTTGCGCTGGCTTTGTGCTTTATGGGCCGTCTACGATGATGGTTTTGACAACCGGTCATGGCGTTAACGGTTTCACATTGGATCAGGATATAGGCGAGTTTATCCTGACTCATCCCAATATGACGATTCCCAACGACACCAGCGAATTCGCCATCAATATGTCGAATCAGCGTTTCTGGGAGCCGCCGGTACGGCGCTATATTGATGAGTGTTTGCTGGGTACGGAAGGCCCGCGTGAGAAAAATTTCAATATGCGCTGGATTGCGTCGATGGTGGCAGAGGTTTACCGGATATTGACGCGCGGTGGAATTTTTATGTATCCGTATGATTTACGCGATCCGTCAAGACCCGGAAAGCTGCGCATTATGTACGAAGCCAATCCGATGGCTTTTATTATTGAACAAGCGGGCGGCGCCTGTTCCACCGGACGCGAGCGTATCCTCGACATTAAGCCCAAAGGCCTGCATCAGCGGGTTCCGGTTATTTTAGGCTCGAAAAACGAGGTCGAACGGATTGTCGGCTATCATTTGGAAGGTTGATGCAAGCAGGTAAAAGGCGAAAGACGAAAGACTAAAAAAGAGCCGTTTTTATATGATAAAATTTCGTCTTTTAAATTTCACACTAGAGTTTTTTCATGAACAAACCTAAAAAAGTCGCGATTCTCACGGCAGGCGGCTTGGCCCCTTGCCTAAACTCAGCCATCGGCAGTCTTATCGAGCGTTACACTGAAATCGATCCTTCGATTGAAATCATCTGCTACCGTAGCGGTTATAAAGGCCTGCTGTTGGGCGATTTTTATACCGTTACTCCGGCAATCCGCGAAAAAGCGGGGCTTTTGCATCGTTTCGGCGGTTCAGTGATCGGCAACAGCCGCGTCAAACTGACCAACGTTAAAGACTGCATTAAACGCGGGTTAGTTCAAGAAGGCCAAGATCCTCAAAAAGTCGCCGCCGACCAGTTGGTCAAAGACGGCGTCGATATTCTGCACACTATCGGCGGCGACGACACCAACACCGCTGCGGCCGATCTGGCTGCGTTCCTGGCGCAAAACAACTACGGTCTTACCGTTATCGGTCTGCCTAAAACTGTCGATAACGATGTGTTTCCGATCAAACAATCGCTGGGTGCCTGGACCGCTGCCGAGCAGGGCGCGCGTTACTTCTGGAATGTGGTTGCCGAAAACAATTCCAACCCACGCATGCTGATCGTTCATGAAGTGATGGGACGCAGCTGCGGCTGGTTGACGGCTGCAACTGCCGTTGAATACCGCAAGCTGCTGGATCGCGCCGAATGGTTGCCTGAACTGGGCCTGGATCGCGCTACTTATGAAGTGCATGGCGTATTTATCCCTGAAATGAATATCGACCTTGCTGCCGAAGCGGCTCGTCTTCGTGCGGTGATGGATAAAGTCGATTGCGTCAATATCTTCGTTTCGGAAGGTGCAGGCGTTGAATCTATCGTTGCCGAAATGCAAGCTAAAGGCCAAGAAGTGCCGCGCGATGCGTTCGGTCACGTCAAACTGGATGCGGTTAATCCGGGCAAATGGTTCGGCGAGCAATTCGCGCAAATGATCGGCGCGGAAAAAACTCTGGTGCAAAAATCAGGTTATTTTGCCCGTGCTTCCGCGGCTAATGTTGAAGACATTCGTTTGATCAAATCTTGCGCCGACTTGGCGGTTGAGTGCGCCATGCGTCGTGAGGCAGGTGTTATCGGTCATGATGACGATAACAACTTTGTGCTACGCGCGATCGAGTTTCCACGCATCAAAGGCGGAAAACCGTTTAACATCGATACGCCTTGGTTTAATGAAACTTTGGCTGCTATTGGTCAGACCAAAGGCTCCAAGGTTGAGGTTGGACATTAAAATTTAGTCTACGCTGGTTCCCAATCTCCAGATTGGGAACCTCGAAGCGAAGCTCCAGCTTCGCGAAAACAAAGCCACATGCCCCCCGACACTATTTTTGTTTACGGAACGCTCAAGCGCGACGCAAACAGCGAAAAGCATCAGCTTTTGGCTAAGTATGCGGAATTTATCGATGACGCCGGCTATCAAGGCAAGCTTTATAAAGTCGATTACTACCCAGGCGCAGTTCCCTCCGATAATCCGAATGACGTGGTACAGGGCGAAGTCTATCTGCTTCATCGAGCCGATGCTGCCCTTTCTCTGCTGGATCAATATGAAGAGTTCGGTCCGGAGTTTCCAGAACCCAACGAATATATTCGTTTGAAACAAACTGTAGCGCTTAAAAACGGACGCACTGTTAGGGCATGGGTTTATGTCTACAACCATTCCACCGAAAATCTGGAATTGATTAAATCGGCGAATTTTATTCAGCAACCACTATGATCACCATTATCCAACGCGTAACCACCGCTAAAGTCACCGTCAAAAATCAGGACATCGGCAAAATCGACACGGGCATTATGGCGCTGGTTGCGGTGGAAAAAGCGGACACTGAAAAAGATGTCCAACGCCTGCTGGAGCGTATCCTCAACTATCGCATTTTTCCCGATAGCGATGACAGGATGAACCTGAGTTTGAGGGATATTAACGGCGGTTTGTTGTTGGTGCCGCAGTTTACGCTGGCGGCCGATACCGAAAAAGGTAACCGGCCCAGTTTTATTTCTGCCGCGCCGCCGGAAAAAGGTAAGGAACTGTTCGATTATCTGCAACAGTTGGCAAAACAGACTTACCCCTTTGTTGAATTCGGCCGGTTTGGCGCCGATATGCAGGTTTCGCTGGTTAATAACGGGCCGGTTACTTTTACGCTACGGACTCACTAATACTATTTTTATTACCAATCATCCTCTTCATTTTGGTCATAAGGCTTCGGTTTTAGGTTATCGGGAACCTTCGGAATATTGGCCGACCGCAACAGAATTAATGCGCTGCCCAAAACAAACAGCAACGCGACTATAAACACTATTATCCACATTCGAACCTCCCATCTTTGGCTTGCATAGCGGGTTACGATAGAATACTTCTACATCGATCATTTATATACTTCAATATGACTAATATGTCTGGAACAGATTTACATTTACCCGAAGGGCGCGGGGCAGGACAGCCTCTCGTCAAACAAGTCGAATTACTTTCTCCCGCCGGAACTCTTAAAAACATGCGCTATGCTTTTGCCTACGGCGCTGATGCGGTTTATGCAGGACTGCCGCGCTATAGCCTGCGGGTGCGTAACAATGATTTCCTGGCGGATAATCTGGCCAAGGGCATAGATGAAGCCCACCAGCTCGGCAAAAAGTTTTTCCTGGCGACCAATGTGATTCCGCATAACGCCAAAGTTAAAACCTTTATCAAAGATATTACGCCGATTATCGCGATGCAGCCGGACGCGTTGATCATGGCCGATCCGGGCTTGATCATGATGACACGGGAAGCTTGGCCGGATATGCCGATACATCTGTCGGTACAAGCCAATACCGTCAACTATGCCTCGGTCAATTTCTGGAAAAGCATGGGTGTAGAGCGGGTTATTTTGTCCCGCGAGCTGTCATTGGATGAAATCGAAGAAATCCGCCAGCTTTGCCCCGACATGGAACTTGAAGTGTTTGTCCACGGTGCGTTATGCATTGCTTATTCCGGCCGCTGTTTGTTATCCGGCTACTTCAATCACCGCGACCCTAATCAGGGGACTTGCACCAATTCCTGCCGCTGGAAATACGACACCTTGCCCGCGCATGAAAATGCCGAAGGCGATTATGTGCTGGACGGAGGCGCGCTGTCGATGTCTGACATCAGCAACGCCAGCTGCGGCGGCGCTGAACGGCACCCGTTGGCGGACAAGGTTTATTTTCTGGAAGAAGAGGGGCGCAAAGGCGAGTTATTGCCTGTTATGGAAGATGAAAACGGCACCTACATTATGAATTCGAAAGATTTAAGAGCCATCGAGCATGTGCAACGCCTGGTCGAAATCGGCGTGGATAGTCTTAAAATCGAGGGACGCACCAAATCGCATTATTACGTGGCGCGTACCGCGCAAACCTATCGCCAAGCGATTGACGATGCGTTGGCGGGCCGGGAATTTCAGCCTGAGCTGATCGGCGTCTTGGAAAATCTTGCCAACCGGGGATATACCGACGGTTTTTACCAGCGCCATCATACCCACGAACACCAAAATTATATGACCGGTTATTCCAAAAGCCATCAACAACAATTTTGCGGCGAAATCAGGAGTTACGATCAAGCGACAGGGCTTGCAACGATTGATGTTAAGAACAAGTTTTCGGTCGGCGATAAACTGGAATTGATATTGCCGGAAGGGAACCGGGATATTATCGTCGAACGCATGGAGGGCATGTACGGACAAGACATGGAAGAAGCATCGGGCGGTGGCTACGAAGTGAAGATACCGTTGCCGGAAATATGCGGCGATAACGGCTTGCTGGCGCGATATACTTGAGATAGATGAGCGGCTAAGGACGAAAGGCGAAAAAACTTGCCGGTCTTTGCCCATTGTCTTTTTCCTTATTTATTCTTTTGAGGTTTGAATCATGACTTTTACCACCGCTGATCTTTGCGATGCCTATTCAGCGAAAGACCACTTCCAGATTGCCGAGCCGCTGCTTAAATCTTATGGCGGGCGCTCAAGTTTTTGCGGCCAAATTACTACCGTAAAAGTTTTTGAAGACAACGTCCTGGTCAAGGCGGTTCTGGAAGAGAAGGTTGAAAACAGGGTATTGGTTGTCGATGGCGGCGGCTCCCACCGCTGTGCTTTGCTGGGCGCCGACTTGGCAAGGCTTGCGATAGCTAACGGTTGGCTGGGTATTGTTCTTCATGGCTGCATTCGCGATTCTGCAATCATCGGTCAACTTCCTATCGGTATTTTCGCATTACATGCCCATCCTTTAAAAAGCCATAAAAAAGACCATGGCGACCGTGACTTATTGATCACTTTTGCCGGGGTCAATTTCAAACAAAATCATTTTTTATATGCTGATGCCGATGGAATTATCGTCTCAGAAACAATGTTGAGTTAGAATAACTTCAAATTAACCTAGTAAAGAAGTCAAGATATGCAAATTGTACTCGCTAATCCCCGTGGATTTTGTGCCGGCGTGGACCGGGCTATAGAAATCGTTGACCAAGCCATTCAGGCTTTCGGCGCACCCATTTATGTCCGTCACGAAGTTGTTCACAACCGTACCGTTGTTGATGGGCTTAAAGACAAAGGCGCCATTTTCATTGAAGATTTAACCGATGTGCCGGTCGGCTCTTATTTGATCTTCAGCGCCCACGGCGTTTCCAAGCAAGTACAACAAGAAGCAAAAGAGCGTGATTTAACGGTTTTTGACGCCACTTGTCCGCTGGTTACCAAAGTTCATTTGCAAGTCGCCAAACATGCAAAAGAAGGGCGAGAAGTTATCCTGATCGGTCATGCCGGGCATCCGGAAGTTGAAGGCACCATGGGGCAATATGTGCGCTGCATGGATAATGGCGGTATTTATCTGGTAGAAACCCCGGAAGACGTTAAAAACCTGGTAGTAAAAAATCCCGATAATCTGGCTTATGTCACGCAGACTACTTTGTCGATGACCGATACCAAGATTATGGTCGATGCGTTAAGGGCGCGTTTTAAAGCGATACAGGAACAGAAAAAAGACGATATTTGTTATGCGACGCAAAACCGTCAGGATGCTGTTCATGAGCTGGCTAAAACGGCCGATCTTATTCTGGTAGTCGGTTCGCCGAATAGTTCCAACTCCAACCGGCTGCGAGAAATTGCCGAGCAGCTGGGTAAGCGGGCTTATCTGATCGATACTGCAAAAGATATGCAGCAAAATTGGTTCGACGATATTGCCGTGGTCGGCGTTACTGCCGGAGCTTCCGCGCCGGAAGTTTTGGTCCAGGAAGTTATCGATCAATTAAAACAATGGGGCGGGCAATCGACTATTGAGATTCAAGGCATAGAAGAAAAAGTGGTGTTTTCTTTGCCTAGAGAATTAAAGAAACACATCAACTAACATGTCCCGTTACGAGGCGGTCATTCGATGATCGCCTCTATTCCTGTTTTTGCAACGCCGATCCAGCCGAGAGCATGGATTAAAAGAAAGGCAAAAATCACCGTTTTTATCTAAAATAGCGGCCGTTGTGAAATGCAACCTTAACGCTAATAATGACAGCTCAAAAAGTCCATAAAAAGCCGGCTTCTCGTTATTGCTAACATTTATTTATTTTCTGAAGATGATTATGACACTTACTGCAATGGATCTTGTTGCCCAAGCCAAACAAAAGATTGTTGAAATCGATATCAATGCTGCAAAAAAATCCCTGGAAACAAGCCTTATTTTGGACGTCAGAGAACCCGTTGAATACGCGGCCGGTCACTTGCCTGGCGCGTTCAACATATCTCGCGGCGTATTGGAATTCAAGATAAGCTCGCATCCTGATTTTCAGGATAAACAAAATGCCCATATTATTGTTTATTGCCAATCCGGCGGCCGCTCTGCATTGGCAACGGAGGCGTTGAATAAGATAGGATTCAATAATGCCGTCAGTATGGCGGGCGGATTTAAGGCATGGACCGAAAGCGGTTATGAAGTAGTCTAAATGTCTGAGCTGGAGGCTATCCGCCTGGATAAGTGGTTATGGGCCGCGCGTTTTTTTAAAACGCGCAAGTTGGCTGCCGATGCTGTTTCCGGCGGAAAAGTCCATGTTAACGACCAGCGTGTAAAGCCTGGAAAAGAAGTCAAAATCGGCGCCATGCTTTCTGTCAGCAAAGATAATTATCGCTGGGATATTACAATTATCGCTCTTAACGGTCAGCGACGCTCGGCAAAAGAAGCGGTTCTGCTTTATCAAGAAAGTGCCGAAAGTCTTGCCAAGCGCGAACAACAAATCATTCAAAACCGTGAGCAGCGGGAGTTATTCGATTTTGGCGGCAGGGATCATAAACCGAACAAAAAAGAAAGGCGTCTGATTCACCGATTTAAACAAGGGTAGGGGATCGGTGCAACATAAGTAACCGAACAAAATTTCTTTGGTCTTTTGCAGTGCAAGCTTCGCCTAAAGCGCCTACTGTCGGTGCTTGCAAAGCAGGCGAAGCTTCCGCTCCTGCTCACGCCCCTCGCCAGCATCCATGCAGGCGAAGCCTGCACTCCGGCTTTGAACTTTAGTTGAAAAATTTATATCCCAATGCTTATATCTATATCAGCGGCTTAGGCATCGTTGAAGCGTATGGGGCTTCTGTTCTTACGCTGTGTAGGCAGCGTCGCTACAGACAGGTCGGTGGTTTAGGTAATCCGGCTAACTTACAAGCATATTTCAACGGGCCGTCGGGAAATAATTTATGTAAATAACGACTGTTGCCCTTTACCTCGCCCAGTTCCTTGGCAATCGCTTTCGTAAACACCCGTGCATTCGGCAAATGTTTAAATTGCTGATAATAATGCCGAATAAACAAAATAATTTCCCAGTGTTCGGCTTTCAGCTCGATATTGTTTAATGCGGCCAACTGTTGCGCTACATCTTTATTCCAATCCGCCTGATTGACTAAAAAACCTTGATCGGTCATTTCCAGGTGCTGATTTATCACGTCCATGACTGAATGACCGGGTTGTTAACCGCTAGTTCAACCAGTCCGGGATAATCAATCGCTTCGACCCCCTTAACTAACTGATCAAGAGTAATTCCTCGAGCGGCAAGATCATCCGACAACACATACAGGCGATTATTGTTGAGCGATTGCGTTAACGTATCGCTGATGTCGCTATCTTGTAAAATTCGTAGGACTGAATTTTCAAGAAACACCGCAGCATCTCCCGGGGCAATGCGTTTTAATACGGCTGTCTCAATAGGTGATTGAAAAATAAGGTGTAACACGTTAAGCGCTGTCGGTTAATTTAAGGCCTATAATTCCGGCGATTACCAGCGTGATTGACAGCAATCGATACCAGTCGGCAGATTCTTTAAATAAAATAATGCCTAATATCGCCACGCCAACTGCGCCCATGCCGGTCCAGACTGCATACGCAGTTCCCAATGGCAAAGTTTTAATAGCCAATATCAGCAAGTAAAAGCTACAGCCGCCGGACACCATCGTCGCGATGCTGGGCCAAAGTTTGGTAAAGCCTTGATTGTATTTAAGACTTAACGCAAATACGATTTCTGCGAGTCCCGCAGAAAATAAAAGAAACCACGCCACGAACACCCCTTTTCTTTGTGCTTGGATACCAAATATTTTACAATATACTAAACTTGGCAGCATTTAAAAATACTTAGATAAAACCACGGTTAAAGCCGAAAAGTTAAAGAATAGGTTGAAACTCCTCAGGATAATTTCGTGCGCTGCAAATCATGCAGCAGATTCAGCAAGAAGATTTACCGAAAGGCTGAGTGTTTACGTAATGCTTTGCATGTAATGCAAAATAACTAATAACTAACTTATATATTAATGAGCGACATATCTTCTTTTACAATTCAAAATCCAAAGCAAGTAGTCAATCATTTATCCTTGTTACTAAAAAGCAAATGTTTGCTCAGCGCTCGATTTGGGGAAAACAACGAATCCTATATCACAACATTGCTTGGCATCGATGAAGCAAGTAATTCGATAATCCTGGATTACGGGCCTAAAGAAGATTTAAATCAACGCGTACTTCATGCCGGCAAGATTACATTCGATACTGAATATAACGGCATTAAAGTTTCTTTTACCGGAGCTGGGCTGAAAAAAGTCGCTTACAAAAAAGAGCCGGCGTTTACTATGGCTATTCCTACGTCGCTCTATTGGATGCAACGTAGGGAATATTACAGGGTGAAGTCGCCGCTTTCAAAGCCCAGTTATTGCCAATTAAACATAGAAGGCAAGAAGCCCGTTAACCTTAAGTTATATGACATTAGTCTTACAGGTTTCGCTATGCTTAATGTGTCCAAAGAAGTGTCCGATCTATTGATTCCAGGTGAAATAGTCGAGCAATGCAAACTTATACTTTCGGACGCAGGCGAGGGGATAATTTCTTTTGAAATACGCGCTAAATACATAATTAACCCTAGTAAACTGCAAAAAATTCAAAAAATAGGTTGTAAATTTGTCAAGATAAGTCGTTCGGTTGAAGAAACTATTCAGCGCTATATGCATCAGATTCAGCGGGAAGATTTACAAAAAGAGTAATTTTCTTATTCAATGACCGGCTAAGATTGACGATGAACGTGCTGTTTTAGCTCTTGCATGAAGTAATGCACTAACAATTAAGAGTGAAAATATTTCATAAGCCTATACTCTTTATCGGTTTTTACGCCGCACAAAATACTTATGACTCATACTATGTTGTTCGATAATCAGCAAAAAGCAGATAGTCATTGCCAATGAACGATACCTCCTCTTTTTTAATCTACAACCCAAGGCAAATAATCTACAATTTATCTATATTGGTTAAGAATAAATGCTTAGTCAGTGTTCGTTTTGGTGAAGGTAAAGCCTTTTTTCTTACTGCAATACTTAAGATTGATGAAGAAAATAATGCCATAATTTTCGATTATGGTCCCAAAGAAGACTTAAATAAGCAGCTTCTCCAATCTGCCAGAATTACATTTCAAGCCGATTTTTCCGGTATTAAATCCTCTTTTAAAGGCAGCATGCCGAAACAAGTTCTCTATAATGGCGAACCGGCGTTCAGCATGCCTATTCCTGAATCAATTTTTTGGATGCAACGCAGGGAGTATTTTCGGATAAAATCGCCGCGATCAAAAGGCAGTTATTGCCAGTTGATACTGGAAGACCGGGAGCCTGTTAAGTTGATGTTATATGACATCAGTCTTACCGGATTTTCAGTACTTAATGCCTCAGCTGAAATATCCGACCTACTGATTCCCGACACTCAATTTAAAAATTGTAAACTCGTTCTTTCCGAAGCAGGTGAAGGCGCCATCTCTTTTAAAGTCTGTTCCAAGCTCATAATTAACCCGAATAAGATAGATTCACTCAAAATCCAAAAAATAGGATGTTTATTTACCCGGATACCCCCCCAATTCGAATCAACCGTCCAGAGTTACATAAATCAACTTCAACGAGAAAACATACGGAAAATGAGCGGACAGGATTAAGTTTTATAAAATCGAACGTATTCTCAACTTACGATCATGACTTTCACATCGGCTTCCATGCAACGCAATATAATTACTGTTACCCGGCTTAACCGTGAAACCAGTCATTTGCTTGCCGAGCATTTCTCGGTTGTTTGGGTTGAGGGCGAATTGTCCAATCTAAGTACTCCTTCTTCCGGGCATATTTATTTTTCGCTAAAGGACGCTAATGCCCAAGTGCGTTGCGCTATGTTTCGTACCCGGCAGCACATGTTGGCGTTTAAGCCGGAAAACGGCAAACAGGTCATCGTTAAAGCGCAAGTCAGTTTGTATGAGCCTCGAGGCGACTACCAACTTATCGTCGAACATATTGAGGAGGCCGGCGATGGGGCTTTGCGCAGGGCATTCGATGCATTAAAGCTGAAACTGTCGGAACAAGGCTTGTTCGATGCCGCGCATAAACAAAGTCTGCCAATGTTGCCAAAAGCGATCGGTGTTATTACCTCGCCATCGGGCGCGGCGATTAGGGATATACTGACCGTGCTAAAACGCCGTTTTGCCGCGATACCGGTTATTGTTTATCCGGTTGCTGTACAAGGCGATAATGCCAAACATGAAATTGCCGGAGCGATAGCTGCCGCCAATCGACACAAGCAATGCGACGTCATCATACTCGGACGGGGTGGCGGGTCGCTGGAAGATCTTTGGGCGTTCAATGAAGAGATTGTCGCCAGGGCTATTTACGACAGTGAAATTCCGATTATTTCGGGGGTGGGGCACGAAACCGATTTTACCATTGCCGATTTTGTCGCCGATCTGCGCGCGCCAACGCCATCGGCGGCGGCAGAGCACGCCAGCCCCGATCAGCAGCAATGGCTGTCGCGGTTCGTATATCTGGAATCACGGCTGCAACAACAACTGCAACGCAAACTGAATCAAAAACAACAAACTCTGGATTGGCTGAGCCAACGATTGCAACAACAACATCCAGGCCGGAAGTTGGCCAGGAATGTAAAGCGCATCGATGAGCTGGAGGCTAGGCTCAATCAAGCCATTCGCACTAAGCTTCGTCATATGGCCGGTAGTGTCGAGGCAAAAACAGCCAAATTGTGGCAGCATAATCCTGCGCTAATAATCAGCAGTTATAAGCAGCGGCAAGAGTACTTGAGCCGGCGCCTGATTGCCGCAACCCTGCATAAGTTGGAGCAATCTAATCAGCGCTTTTTAAGCGCCAGCCAAACCCTGCATGCGGTCAGCCCATTGGCAACGTTAAACCGGGGTTATGCGATGGCAATTAAACTGTCTAGCGGAGAAATCATTCGTTCTATTGAACAAGTCAGTATCGGCGATATAGTTCAAACCCGTCTTGGACATGGCCGATTCACCAGCCAGGTTAAAGATATCAATGAGGATTAATGGGCTTGCAGAGTTCGCAAGACTGTAAATGTCTCGTCTTAAGCGAACGGCCTGCTTGCCTTGAGCAGAGGCCATTGCTGTATCACTTTATAATTGACGCCGGCCGGCTCGCTACAGGATTTAACCAGGCAAAATGCCTCGGCTCGCCAGATTATCGGCTCGATCTTCGCGTCCGGTAAATACCGGGCGTGCCGGGCTAGAGTAATATGCGGAGTATAAGTCCGGGCATCTATCTTCAGGCCGCAGTCTACCGCCGCCTTCGCCAATGCCGATGTTAATGCCATTGCCTCGCCAGGCGCATCTTGTTGACAGGTTAAACATAAAATTTTGGGTTTTCTCCAATAACTTAAGCAATCAAAAACCAGTTCAAAAGGCGGAGTAGTAATATCGGCCGCCAGCTGTTTAATCAATGATTCAGTCTCGGTATCAACCTGGCCCAAAAACACCAGTGTCACATGGAGATTATGTGGATCTATTGGTTTGGCTGGGATGTGCCGGCTAAACTGTGCTAGAGCTTGGCGGGTTTCATCGTCAGGCCATAAGGCAAAAAATAATCTTGAAGTAGTGAGCATAGAGGAGGGGTTGTTCAATACATTATGAAGGGGCTATTTCTCTTATCTCGACTTGGCCTTCCGTTGGCTATGGTTATTTTAATATCCATATTTTATTGCCTGTCAATGCGTAACTTCTACTGTTAGCAAGTCTGTTGCGAAAATTAACGGCAAGTTATGGAAGTTTTTCATTAATTTGCGTTTAGCAATGTGCATCTGCGGAAAAATGATTTATTATTTTTAATAAATACCAAATAAAGTGCGTTAACCCCATAAAGATAGTAAGCAAAGAGGAGGGTAATCAATGTCTTCTCTACCGGATAACCGTTTGTTGCACTAAAATTACTAGCGCCTTTCAAAAGGCGAACGTAATTCCGGTCGACAAATATTAGAGAATGATAGCTATCTGCATAATTTGTATGTTAGACTCTAAAAGCGGGTTAAAAAAGTATCTTTATTCTGTATTGAGTTGTGCTTTTAATGTCATGATTTATGTTGTTTTAGATGCCTGAAATTACTGGGCATAAGATATTCGGATTCTTCTGTTAGAAAATGTGAGCTTATTCCTTCGATGGATATAGCTTACTGATTGGTTCGAGCATTCACCGATAGCATTGATACGTAGTTTATTAACATGATTGCAGACGTATTAGTTTTTCTAAAAAATCGCCTTAACGCGCATTTTCATTCTCTATCCGGAGCCGGCCTCGCTGATGCGGGTGAAGACAAAGTAGTTTTTATCGATGGCGACCAAAAACCCGATTCTACTAACTTTAAGCTCGGTGCTGTGTCATTGCTGTTGTTTAATATTGAGCGCGATGTCATTAATCGGCAGGCCGATAATTATGTGAGAGTCGCCGACGATGGCTTGACGCGTAAAGTGGGGCCTGAGATTAATATCAACCTCCATATACTGTTCGTAGCCAAATTTAAGGATTATGAACAAAGTCTGCATTACCTTTCTATGATCCTTAAATATTTTCAAGCCAACTATTATTTGGATCGGCAAAATGCACCTGAACTAAGCAGCGCTATCGATCATCTGGTGCTAGAGCTTAATACCCTCACGACCACACAGCAAAATGAGTTATGGGGGGGGTTACGCAGCAGTTATTTGCCTTCACTGGTTTATAAGGTAAAAGCTCTCAGCTTTGTAGATGAAGGACAAATGCCGGTAGCCGATATTAGTAAAATTATTCTTAATCAGGGGCAGTTATGAATTATTCGCCACTGGTTATAATTAAACTAAAACATTCTTTTTATGACCGTGGCGACTGTCCTGATTTTTCCGTTACCGCCGATGCCAAAACCGCAACGCTACTAAATAACCATCGCTGTGTTATTAAACCCAACCCTTATGGTTTAACGGTTTATGCGCCACTCGATAGCCAACAACCCCTGATTCGTTTTGCTGACAACAGTCAGTTATCTTTCGATCTTAAACTGCAAAACAACGATTTTGCTCTGTACTCCGATCAACGCCTCGAACTCTCCAATTCGGTGGGTTTGCAAGGCCTTACAACTAATTCTCAGCAAGATTTTTTGGCTAAGCCCAATAGCAACGAGCCGTTGCTTAGTATTGCCATTCAGCGCGACTTCAACCAAATTCCGCCCGCACTCGGGACTGATGAGATTCGTTTTTTTGCTAAGCCGGTTTTATGGTTTTACTATGTGGTAACGGATCAGGGCAATAGCGATCAATTCGCGATTGTCGATGCCGGACAAGACATTCAAAAAACGGCTTGGCAACGCCTTGAGCCGTTACCTGATGATGGTATTTATACTCAACTCGCCAACCAGTACCCTTCCATGACCATTGTTTGTTTTGTATGCGAACAGACTCTGGATTGCCGCGAATCCTGCACCAAGCATTTGCAGCTTAAGCTAGGTGAGCATATCGTTTTTGAGCATTTGCCCAGCCCTTGTTATCGAAATTACTTTTATATCGAGGCCAAGACAGGTTCAAAACCTACAGACGCGATTTATGAAATCGTGGAATATTTTACTAACACAACATTAATCAAGGGGTAAATCCATGGCGACTTCTTACAGTACTCCAGGCGTATACGTTGAAGAAATTTCTACCTTAGCGCCTTCCGTTGCTTCGGTAGCGACTGCAATACCGGCCTTTATCGGCTATACGGAAAAAGGGGAGCAGTTAAAACCCACCCGTATCGACACCATGCTGGACTATGAGAACTTGTTCGGCGGCCCCAATCCGAGTTCTTTTAGCGTGGCGGTTAATAATCCCGGCACCGATGCGCAAAGCATAGCGTCAATCAGCAGAACCGATGCCAAGCCGGACCAGTTCCTGATGTACTATGGCCTCAGCTTGTATTTTCAAAACGGTGGCGGGAGTTGCTATATTATTTCGGTTGGCGATTATTCAGCCACGCCTGCTAAAGCCGATTTTGCACCGGCGTTAACGGCGCTTGAGAAGGAAGATGAACCGACGTTGATTGTATTGCTTGACGCTACAGTGTTGGCAGCAGCTGACTATTACAGTTTGTGTTCGACAGCATTATTGCAGTGCAAAAAACTTGGCGATAGGTTTTTAATTGTCGATGTTCCTAAAGGCGAAAAGATTGAAGACTTTAGAACTGGTATCGGCAGTAATAATCTTTGTTATGCCGCCGCCTATTACCCTTACTTAGCGACCTCGTTGAATTTTCAATATAACGAAACCGGTGTTAAGCAAACAGCTGTGGGCAAGAGCTTTCAAATTGCCTCTAACGCCAACGGCATTATTGTCGATTACAATGGCGCTACTACCGATGTAGCCAAAATTAAAATAGCGACCGATGCGGGTGTGGCTACCGGCAAAGCCGAGTTCGCCGTGACCTCGGGCGCTAATAATGCCAAAACCTTGGAAATAAAAATTCCCGTTGAGGCGGCAGATGTAAAGCAACCGACGGGGACGGAAACGGCGGCTTTATGGGCGACCTGGAAAAATACTAATCCCGCCGGTGGTTTTAATGTTAGCGTTAACGGAACCGGCGCTGACGCAGTCGCTACAATCAGCCTCAAAAATATCGATGCAGTTGCAGCTACCGAGCCTACATTGTCCGAGCTAAGAGGCACCAATACCGGATTGTACAATCAAATCAAAACCGGCTTGAGCAGCCAGCGCGTGGCATTACCGCCCAGTGCCGCGATTGCCGGTGTGTATGCCAGCGTGGATAGGGAGCGCGGTGTTTGGAAAGCACCGGCTAACATCAGTTTAAATTCCGTAATAGGCCCTGTCAGCAAAATTTCCGATATAGAGCAAGATTCGCTTAACATCGACCCGACTGCCGGCAAATCTATTAACGCCATCCGTGCTTTTACCGGTAAAGGTACTTTAGTATGGGGTGGGCGTACCTTAGCCGGTAACGACAACGAGTGGCGTTATGTATCGGTCCGGCGTTTATTTATTACTATTGAAGAGTCGGCGCGCAAAGCCTCTGCATTCGCCGTTTTCGAACCGAATGACGCGACTACGTGGCTGAAGGTTAAAGCGATGATTGAGAGCTATCTTTACGGCTTGTGGCAACAAGGTGCTTTGGCCGGTTCCAAACCTGAGTCTGCTTATTTCGTCAGTGTCGGCTTAGGCAAGACCATGACGGCTCAAGATATACTCGAAGGAAAATTGATCGTGACTATTGGCGTGGCTGCTGTCAGACCCGCTGAATTTATCATCTTGCGTTTCTCGCACAAGTTGCAGGAAGCTTAAAACTACTCACGTCTTTTAACCTTACTACTAACTTCATGGAATCACTGTTATGGCACTTACTAAAGATGAAATAAAAAAATCCTATCCATTGCCCGTCTACAACTATAAAGTTGAAATTGCCGGCGTGGCTGTCGCCTTTACCGAAGTATCGGGCTTAACCATTGAATACAACACCAGCACGTATGTTGAAAGCCAAACTGCAAGCGGTATTGCGGGGGCTCGGACTTTGTATATGCCGGCGCAACTTAAACCGGTAAATATTACCTTGAAAAAAGGCATCGTTCGGGTGACTAGCGTCGCTACGCTATATAAATGGATTAGTTCCGCGACGATCAATCAGTTGGAAAAAAAGGATATTTATGTCCGTTTATGCGATGAGCAAGGTAACGCGGTTATCAGCTGGAAAGTTATTAATGCATTTCCGACCAAGCTCGATGCCCCCAGTTTTGACGCCAAGTCTAACGATGCCGCGATCGAAAGCATGTCGTTAATGGCCGATGGCGTTGTTATTGAGGAAGCTTAAACGCCGATGGCATTGAGCAAAGAAGACATTAAGTCGACCTACCCGTTACCCGCGTACAACTATCGGGTAACGGTCTTAGATAACGGCGAGGCCAATGTACTGGGATTTTCAGAAGTGTCCGGTTTGTCGATTGCGTATGAACCGGTGACTTACAAGCATGGTTTCAGTTTTCTGATGGGTATTCAAATCGTTCCGGGGATGCGTCAGCCTATTAAATTGACTTTAAAAAAAGGCTTGACGCAGAATGGCGATTTTTTGCAGAACTGGCTTAATAGCTGTTACTTGGATCCGGGGTTAATAACCAGCAGACGAGATGTTATTATTGATCTTTGCGATGAAAAAGGCTTGCCGGTGATCCGCTGGAAAGTTAAACAAGCCTTGCCGACCAAACTTGATGCCCCTACTTTTACGGCGAATAGCAATGAAGTTGCGATCATCAGTATGGAATTGATTGCGACCGATTTGGAAGCGGATTACCACCCCTCTTAACTACTGCGTGATGATTATGGATATACCCGGTGATCTTTATCAAGCTCTGCACGGCGGACCGCCGTTGGCGTTCCGCTTCGGCGTGTTTTTTCTGGTAGGGGGTGTCGTTCCCAATCCTTTGGATATTCGTTTTAGCAAAGTCTCGGGGCTTAACTCCAGAATCGATACCCAAGCTCTCAATGAGGGCGGGCAGAATTTATTCACCCATCATTTGCCGACGCATGTTCAGTACGATAATCTGGTTCTGGAGCGTGGCATGGCAATCGGTTCGATATTAGTCGCGGAATTTAACGCCACCATGTCGCTGTTTAAATTTAATCCCTGCAATGTTCTGGTGACCTTATTCGATGAATCCGGCATACCCGTTAGCGGCTGGTTGTTTATGACGGCTTATCCGGTCAAATGGACTGTTTCCGAGCTGTCTGCCGAGTCCAATCAAGTGGTCATTGAGACCATGGAATTGACCTATCAGCGTATGCAAGCGATCAGGTTATAAATGTATGGCGGTCGAAATTCGTGAGCTTGTCATTAGGGCGGTCATTAAAGATAAACAAGATTCATCCAAAGAAACAGGCGCTGAAACTGGAGAGCATGACATGCAGGGTTCGGAAGCGATTATTGAAGCCTGCGTTAAACAAGTGTTAAAAATTCTGAACAGAAAACAAGAGCGATAACATGGCACTAAGCAATCCATTCAAGCTGGAAAAGCTGACCATAACGGCCTACAAGGATGATAAACGGACCCAAAAGGTGGGTGAGCCTTTTAAAGCCATGTTTAATCCGGAATCTTTTAGCGAAAAGTACTCGACCAAACTGCTTAAAAAGCCCAGCCTGAATCCGGCTTCGCAAACGGTAACTTTCGGTTATACGCCGCCGCCGGTGTTATCGTTAAAGTTGCTGCTTGACGGTACCGGTAGCAATGAATTGGGCGTGGAAGCGTTGGCCAATGCGCTGACAGGTAGTAGCCTGAGCGTAGCGGATAGAATTAAGCAGTTCCTTTCCATCGCCTCCGACATAAACGGCAAACTCCATCAACCGAATTATTTGGACGTGACCTGGGGTAAGCTGATTTTCCCCTGTCGGCTTCAAAGCGTCGATATTAACTACACCCTTTTTAACCCGGATGGCACACCGTTACGTGCAGAATTAAACATTTCTTTGCTGTTCGACCAGAACGCCAAAAAAAGTCAATCGATTGCCGGGTTGAGTTCACCCGACTTAACCCATAGCCGTATAGTTAAGGATGGCGATACGCTACCTTTGTTAAGCAAAGAAATATATGGCGCATCAAATCATTACTTATGGGTTGCACAGCAAAACCAGCTCGATGATTTCAGGAATCTAACCCCTGGACAGCGCTTGTTTTTTCCGCCCTTAGTGTAAAACCTTGCTGTTATGAATTTTGTTACCGTCACCATACAGAGCGATGCTAAAGACATAGACCCCGTTTACGTCTTATTGTCGGTTCAGGTAAATATCGAGGCTAATCGAATTCCGTATGCCGAATTGGTCTATGTTGACGGCAATGCAGCAAGCCGGGAGTTTGCCCTCAGCGATACCGATATGTTTGAACCGGGCAAAGAGATTACCATCAAGCTACGCTATGAAGAGGATCCGTCTACAGAAAAAACTGTCTTCACCGGTCTGGTGGTAAGGCAGGAGATTAATGCCTCGCCGGGCAATTCAACGCTGACCGTGGTTATTAAAGATGTCGCAGTTGCGATGACCCAAGGTAAAAATTACCGTGTTTTTACCGAAATGAGCGATGATGAAGTTATAAAAAAAATAATCGGACTGCATAGTTTAAAAGTCAAAACGATCGACAGCACTCAGCCTAAACATGCGGAAATTGTGCAATATGCGTGTAGCGATTGGGATTTTATCCTGGCTAGGGCTGAAAGTAACGGTTTGCTGATTGCAATACAGGATGAGTCGATTTCCGCGTCATCGATAAAAGCGCCCAGTGCCCCGGCGATAACCCTTGAGCAAGGTATCGATGAGATTTATAACATCGACATCGAAGCCAATGGCGTAGGTCAATATAAAAAAGTTTCCGCCTCAGCATGGGATGTCAAAAATCAGCAAAGCATACAGACCGACAAAGCCGATAATCTTAGCTTGACACCGGGTAACTTAGACAGTCAAAAACTGGCGGGAAGCTTAGGCGGTGAAGATTACGCTTTAGCAACTTCGGCGGCGCTGAGTCAGGCTGAGTTAACCGCCTGGATTACCGGCAAACTGGCCAGAACTCAGCTGAGTTTAATTCGCGGAAGCGTATCTCTGCCCGGAAGAACCGATGTAGCGCTATTGGATGCGATAGAAATTAAAGGCCTAGGCAAACGGTTTGATGGTAAAGCCATCGTTACCGGCATCGGTCACCGTGTTACGCCGGGATCTTGGATTACCGATATTCAGCTCGGTCTTGCCGACCAATGGCTGTTAAACAGCAATGAGGCTAACGGCCTGCCTGCCTCGGGCTTATTGCCCGGCATTTCAGGCCTGCATATCGGACAAGTGCTGGATCTTAGCGAGGATCCCGACAAGGAATTGAAAGTAAAGATTAAATGGCCTACGTTACCGGATGACGGCAACACCCTGTGGGCGCGTCTTGCTTCACCGGATGCAGGCAAAGAGCGTGGTTTTTTTTTCAGGCCGGAAGTCGGCGATGAAGTGGTCATGGGCTTTGTTAACGGTGATCCGCGGCAGGCTATTATTTTAGGATCTTTATATGGCTCAAAAAACGCTACGCCGACACGATTCGGTAAGCCGGACGATAAAAATAATGGCCGGGGCATAGCCAGCAAAAAAGGGATGGTCATCGGTTTCGATGATGAAAAAACGATTGTGTACATCGAAACGCCGGGCAAAAACACCATTACCGTTGATGATGACGGAAAAAAAATTGAGCTGAAAGATCAGCACGGTAACTGCATAACGATGGATGACAAGGGCATTACTTTAAAAAGTGCCAAAGATTTCAAGCTGGAGGCGAGCGGGAATGTAGAAATTAAAGGTACTAAGGTAGACATTAAATAAACGTGCGGAAAAATTGTGCGCACAGGATAAAAAATTTTAAACAATAAGGTACAACATGGATAAGCAAACTATTAATTTACAACTTTCCGCCGATGAAATTAACTTGCTACTCGAAAGTTTAGGTAGCATGCCTTTTATAAAAGTCTACGGCTTGATCGAAAAAATTCATGTGCAAGCTTCCGGTCAGCTTAGTAAAGCCGCCGAGCAGGGAGAAGAATAGCCATGAGCAGCGATGCACAGGCTTCTTTTTTGGGTAAAGGCTGGGCGTTTCCGCCCAGCTTTAGCCGTAATGGGCAGGATGTGCACAGCGTATCGGAACATCAGGATATTGAGCAAAGTCTACAAATTTTATTAAACACCGCACAGGGTGAGCGCATTATGCGCGAAGATTTCGGCTGCGATTTGCACCGCTTTATGTTTGAAGAAGTCAGCCAGAGCTTGGCCAATTCCCTGACTCGATTGATTACCGATGCGGTGTTGTATTACGAGACGCGCATCGTGTTGAATGCTGTCAATGTTGACGAAAGCGCCCAGACTCAAGGTTTGGTGATGATTACTATCGATTACACGGTAAGAAGCACTAACTCCCGATTTAACATGGTTTATCCGTTCTATTTAGACGAGGCGAGTTACGCCGATGCTTGATTCCATCCTTCTGGAAGGCGATAAGGCTCTCTTCATGCCTAATTTCGGAGCCGCGATAGTCGTCGTTCAGCCCGGCGATTTAAAGGGTTCCGGCCCTGCAACCGTCAACGGTAAAAAAATCTGCGTGGACGGCGATGAGAAAAAAGTCTCCGTCCCTGGCTGTACGTATATGACACCGCAATATTGCATTCCCGGCGTCGGTACGCTGGAAATCGATGCGCTCGCCGGCGATCAAAAAGCCGGCAAAACTAAAACCGGCGGTGCGCCGGTATTACTCAAAGGGGGAAATTTTACCGCTAAGTTTTCCGTTCAAACCCCGGCGCAACAGCCGCCGCCGGGACCGGGCGGCCCTATTCCCGATAGTACGGCGCAGTATTCAGGTAGCGGCATGTTTTTGACCACCAATCTCACCGTTAAAGGTAGCTGAGTAATTTATCATGACCGAGCCGGTATCCTCTTTTGCTTCGAATCGCGACGGCACTAGCCAAGCCCAACGTATACTGCCTGCATTACAAGCGGATTTTGTCGGAATCGACGAGCGCAGTTTGCGCGATCAGTTAATGCTTGCTCATGAGTTTGCCGAAGAACTGCGCTATTTCAACGATGAAAATGTCGCGGCCGGTAACTGGCAGGCCTTGTTAAATCCCGAGTCCAAAGACGGCAATGATTTTGCCGCGTGGTTGCAGCAAATAGAAGACTTTGTTAAACAACCTGAAAACTATAGCGATGAGCGTTTTTACAATCTGCACAGGCCGCATTTTGTTTTGTATCTGACCTTTTTACAGTTGCTGAAAAATACCCAGGGGCAATTGAATCAAATCACTGCAAGGCATCTGGATTTTTTTTACCGCACGGTATTGAATTTTAAAAAAACGCCGCCGCAAGCCGACCGTGTCAATGTGCTGGTTGAGCTTTCCAATCAGAGCGACAAAGTATTATTGCCGATGGGTACGCTATTGGCTGCCGGTAAAGATAATCAAGGCAAAGAGCTGGTTTATCGTACCGAGTCCGATTTGGTGGTTAACCATGCCAAAATTGCCCGTCTCAGTTCCGTTTATGTAAATAAACAAATCACCGGTATTCGGGAAGCGCGTGAGCAGTACGCCGGTACTAAAAACGATGCGGTTATGGCAATGTTAAAAGTCGCTCTAGGCGATCCCATGCCGGGCGACGAATTGCCAGCGTATCCGCCTAAGGCCGTAGTCACTTTTGAACTATTGAAACAACTGCATGAGCTGGTGAAATTTATCGGGATAGATAGCGGTTTATTTATGGAGATTGGTGAACTGCATAGCCTGATACAACGTAAACATAATCGTGGCACGGCGGCGGATGCCGACTGGCAGGAAATTAACCGGCTGTTGACGGAAATGGGCAAAATCCGCTCCGGTAATTCAGGGTTTACACTACCAACAAAGAATGATTCCAGGGATTTTGACAGCAATATTAAGGCGGCTTTAGGTTTTAGCTCAACAGCAGACTATTTTTCCACACTGACGTTGGCAAAGAACTTTACTCAGCTTTATGAGCAACGTACCAATGACGATGTAAAAAAATTCATGGCCGACAATAAGTTGGACGCTGAACTTTTTAACAAAATGATGTTGATAAAAGTTCCCATCGATAATGATTGGCGAGAGATAAACAGGCTTCTGGAAAGAGCAGGGCAAAGACAAAGAAAACAGCCCGAATACAAATTGCCGGTTACCGAGCCGCCCGATTTCGACAGCAGTTTCACGGCCGCTCTTGGCGCCCCCAGTTATCCACAGATTAAAGATCTTCCGGTCATCGATAGCCTGGACAGCTTTTATCAGGCTCTATGTGTCACAGAAGATTATTTCTTTATGCCATTGGAAGATTTTTTGTTGCTGATGAATGCCGCAACAACGCCCAATGCCGCCGAGTCCGTATGGGCCGCGGTATATGACAATTGTGCCGAAGCTTACCGGAAAAAAGTCACCGCCACGCATAAAAAGCAATTAAACAACTTACGCTCCGCTGCCGAATCGGCGCATACAACAGAAAACCGTATCCAGGTTTTCCAACCCCTAATGCAACTAGTATTAGGCGTTCCAGCCACCGATAACAGCGATTTATTGAATCGCGTCAAAGTGTATCTGCCCTTGGCTGCCAATTTACCCTTGCCTGAACAGGAACAAGCCGATAAGGAGGTCAAGCTACTTGATCTTGCTGCGGCAGGCGCAGAGTTAACAACCGGTAACTGGGATAGTGTCGTCAATACCCTGGAAAAGGCTTGGCGTAATCGTCTGCCGACACCGGTTGCGCAAAAAATTACTTGGTTAAGCTTAAACGCCATGGCTGACACCTCGGCCGCTAAAGTCCCAAGTAGTAGCGATTCGAGCTATTGGTACACTTTCGGTCAGAGGCAGGCTCTTGTCGACACCGACCAAAGCTTGCCGTCCGCCGGCAACATCGGTTTTGCCATCAGTTCGCCGATGCTGTGTTTGGGTCAAGGAAAAAGAGTTTTAAAGCTGATATTAGTATTCAAGGCAGAACAATTTAAGACTGAAAAAATCAGCGCCGCGTTAAGCAAAAATCCATTCCGTATCGAATTGAGTTCGGCAAAGGGCTGGATAACGGCAGATAGCATGAAGGTGGAAACAGGCGATTATCCGGTCAAGCCTCCCAGCGAACCTTTAAAAAGTATTACCTGGACGTTAACGTTTGAAAAAAGCGCGGAACCGATAACTGTTTTGCCTGACGCTGATGCCGCTTACATTAAAACTTCCTGGCCGGTACTTCGGTTAATATTACAGCCTTGCTGGGACGATATAAGCAAGCGTTATGCGACTGACTATCCTCTATTTCAAGATTTATTGCTGGAAAAAGCCTTGCTTGAGGTTTCAGTGGAAGGTTTAGCCGATTTTAAATTGCAAAACGATGACTACGCATTAACGCCTAACAAGCCTTTTGAAGTATTCGGCAGCAGCCCGGCCATTGGCGCCAGATTGAATTTCGGACATTCCGAACTGACGCAAAAAAAGCTTACCCGTCTTAATATTAACCTGCAATGGATGAATGTGCCTGCGGCCAAGATGGATGGGTACTACGCAAATTACGGTACGGTAATAGTTACGACTAAGACCGACGCACAGGGTGTTAAAACGAATGTTACTACCTTTGTCCCTACTATCGAGAACAATACAGCCTTTAAAGGCAAAATCGGCATGGTCGATCAACGCCTTGAACTGCCATTAGACGATTCGGCGGCTTTGTTGCCGTTGTTTAATAAAGACGATGCCAAAGCTGCCACTAGCTTGGCGATTGCCGATATTCCCCAGCGCATTCAAACAAATAGAGCAGGCTACGATTATGAGCCTTTGTTTGCCGAGGCTAATGACCAGGATGTAACCCGCTGGCCGCGTTACTGGTTTTTAGAATTGGCGGAACATGATTTTCAACACAGCGCGTATCCGGGCATCGCCTCGGCCAAATCTATAGACTTGGCGGCAGCTATTGTTAATGCCAATGCTGCAAACACTACCGTTAATGCTAGTGAATATAAGGTCAACCCACCCTATACGCCCAAGCTTAAAAGCCTTAGCATCGATTACAGCGCGGCAATAGAAATAAACCCGGCTGCGCTGCAAAGCGATGATGCCGATCAGCTTTATCACCTGCATCCTTTTGGTCATGCCCCGATACAAACCGATAGCCAAAGCGGGTGTTATAGCCTGTTGCCTGCTTATCACAACGAAGGTGAGTTATACATTGGTTTAAGCTGCATTCAAGCCCCGCAAACGTTATCGATGTTGCTGCAAATGGCGGAAGGCACTGCTAATCCCGACCTGGCTGCGGCCAAAGTGCAATGGAGCGTATTAAGCGATAATCGTTGGAACAATCTTGATAATGGGCAATTGCAGGCCGATACCAGCAATGATTTATTACAATCCGGCATTGTTTCATTGCAGTTGGAAAAAGTTAAGCCTAGCACCCTGCTGCCTGCCGACCTGTTCTGGCTCCGGGGTGCTATAAGCGAGGGCTGTGACAGCGTTTGCGACACTATCGGCATTTACACCCAGGCGGTGGCGGCAAGTTTTGTCAACCAAAATAATAGCGACGATCATTTAAATCAACCGCTGCCGGCCAACTCGATAAAAGGATTGGTCGCGCCCATTGCCGGCATTGCCGGGATTAAACAACCGTTTACCTCGTTCGGAGCGAAGCCTGCTGAGTTGGATAGTCACTTTAATACTCGCGTCAGTGAGCGCTTGCGTCATAAACAGCGAGCTGTCGGTCTGTGGGATTATGAACGTTTAGTTCTGGAACAGTTTCCCGAACTGTACAAAGCCAAGTGTATTCCCGCTCAATCCGTAGAAAATTTAGGGCAAGTCACGGTGGTGGTGATTCCCGATGTGCGCAATCGGCTACCGTTTAATCCTTTTACGCCTAAGGCTCCAGCCAGCTTACTCAATGATATTGGCGATTTTTTAGATATACACGCTCCTATGGAAGCTCGTATTACAGTCAAAAATGCCTGCTATCTTCCGGTAAAACTGCGCTTTGCGGTGCGCTTCCAGCCGGATGTCGATACCGGTTTCTATAAACAAAAGCTTAACCGGGACGTGAATCGTTTTTTATCTCCTTGGGCCTATGAGCAAGGGAAAGACGTGGTTATCGGCGGAAGAATATATGCCAACGCCATTATCGACTTTATCGAAAGATGTGCTTATGTCGATTATGTCGCGCATTTCAAAATGTTTTTGGGGACTGAAGACGGCCTTGATTATCAGTTGAAAATCAAACCTCCTTTAACGCCTGACGGCGAGGGTTACTTTGTTGAAGCTCCGTATCCCGATGCGGTGCTGATTGCGGCCCGAGAGCATGATATCGATTTAATCACAGACCTTAACGCCGACGGACAAACATTTACAGGTATTAATTATATGAAGCTGGAACTCGATTTTGTGGTCAGCTGATTAGCCGAATTATAAAAAACATCGCATTCAATATAAGGGATCATCATGGACATTAATAAAAAAAACCGCTCCGACCTAAAATCCTATTTTGTTAAAAACAGTATTCCGACGGAAAGTAATTTTGCTGATCTTATCGATGCTACGCTCAACCAAAAAGACGACGGTATCGTTAAACTGCCGGGCGATCCGTTGAGCATTGAAGCCGCCGGCGATGTTGCCGGATTGCTTAAAGTCGTCAACTTTTACGCAAAGTTTCAAGACAATAACCCGGCCTGGTCGCTGCAACTGAATCCCCGCACCGATCCTAACACATTGAATACCGCTAAACCCGGTTTTGCCGTGGTCGACGGCAGCGGCGCAACGCGTTTGTTTATCGATAAGGCAAGCGGTAATTTGGGTATTGGTACTATGACTCCGCAAGCTAAATTAACTGTTGTAGGTACGGCGAACATTAGCGATGGTAAAAGCCCAAATCTTCCCACTAACTCGATGGTGAGCGGTTCATTAACGATGGGTAGCATTACTGCAAATTATGGCGGGGGCCAAGGTTGGCAAGCCAGTTCCGGTGTCAGCACCGTAGGCTTGCTACTGGAAACCCTGAGCAAGACCGAAATTGGTGTGCATCATTCCACGGGGCGTCTGGACAGTTTGATGTATTACGAAGGCGATGCCGTAAAAACAATTACGATTGGACGCGATATGGGGTGGGGTAGTACGCCGGTTACTATTGCCGGCAATCTTACTGTGAACGGTGGCGTTGGAAATGTCGACAGCAAAATGCAATCTGTCGGCCAATTGGTTATCAAAGGCAGCTCTCCGCAAATCGATTTCGTTGACACAGACAACAATGATTGGGCAATTCACGTTAACAGCAACCGAATGCATTTTATCCGGGAACCCTGGAACGTTGATAATTTGGTGCTTTTCGGCAACGGTAATGTGGCTATAGGCCCAGGTAGCGGCGATCCCACTGAAAAACTGGAAGTTAACGGACGTATTAAGGCCGGAGCGTTGACAGTCGGCCCTTGGCCTGCTGATACAAGATACGTGTTTTTCGGCGCTAATACGCTAGATCAAGCTATTGCTGCTAATTACGCTCTGTTGCAAAGCGTGAGCGGCAACGATACCGGTGAGACTTATTTAAATTCACCTAAGGCTATCCATCTTCGGATCGGTAATGCAGAAAAGATGGCGATCAACTCAGACTCTTCGGTTATTTACAACAATCTAGGCATCGGCGTAACGACGGCACCTATTGCCAAACTCGATATTGCCCAAGCTACGCGTAGCGGAGCACATCCGGCGGCAGTTAAAGGACTCTATATTACCGGTAATTTTGGGTTTGATGCGGATGGTGTTGAGTTTCGCCATAGTGATGGTAAACAAGGTATTGGCTTTGGCTATAACACAATTTATGCCGCAGGCAGTAATGCCGATCAAGATTTGCAATTAAAAGCCAAAGGCAAGGGCGTGATGCGTGTTTTAGGCGCGGCCAATATTTCTAACGGCGCTGGCTTTGCAAATGGCAACAACTTTATGAGCAGCGGTTCGCTCACTATAGGCAGTACCAATGCCAGTTATGGCGGTGGTAATAATTGGAGCGCCAATACCGCCGGCTTATTGCTGGAAACATTGGCAAATACCGAAATTGCCGTGCATGATTCTAATAACCGTTTATCCAGCTTGATGTATTACGAAGGCGATGCAACTAACCGCATTACTATTGGACGCGATATGGCGTGGGGGACTACTCCCGTCAATATCGCCGGTAACATTACTTTAAACGGCAATGTTGCCTTAGGCGGCTTTACCGGTGCCGATGTAGATGAGTGGCCGAAAGTCACTTGGTATCGGGATACCCCTAATAATTGGGACGAAGGGCTAATTAAACACGCCTCTAATAAGGGCTTTTTCGGCCGCACCGGTTTTGGTATCCACCTCCATGCAAGCCGTGATTGGACGTTTTTCTCTACCAACTGGACTCCTTTACTCGGTATCGAAGGTGGTACCGGCAATACTAAAATTAGAGGCGCGTTGACAATAGGCGATCAAACTGTTGCTAGCGGCATATCCGGCGGTCTACTCGCTCTTAAGGGTCCCAGTCCGCAAATTGATTTTATTGATAGTGATAACAACGATTGGTCGATTCATGTTAACTCTAATAAGATGTATTTCATTCGAGAACCTTGGAGTTTTACTGATTTGGTATTGGATGGCGCCGGTCATGTCGGAATTGGGACGGATAACCCAACTCAGGCAAAATTGGTGGTGTTAGGTTCGGCCGCTTTACCTCTCAATGGATACGGATACCTTAACAGACACGGTGCATCTGCAACAAATACTACTTTCACATCTCCTTATTCCATCTTTGCCGATCAGCGCATCGCTGCATCGGAATTTAATGCCCATTCAGATGCACGGATCAAGAACGTCCAGAGCCGCTCCGACAGTGCGACGGATCTTCAAACGCTGCTCGGCATCGAGATCACCGATTATCTTTACAAGGACGTGATCGGTAAAGGCGACGCCTCACATAAGAAGGTGATTGCACAGCAGGTGGAGCGGGTATTTCCCCAGGCGGTCAACAAGCACACCGACGTGATTCCCGACATTTATCAACAGGCCGCGCTCGTGGATGGCTGGGTGGAATTGGCGACAGATTTGAAACAAGGCGAGCGTGTGCGCCTGATTTCCGACAAAACCGAGGGTGTACATGAAGTGTTGGAGGTGGGTAAAGATAAGTTCCGCACCGACTTTAAGCCCGAAGGAGATACAGTCTTTGTTTTTGGCCGTGAAGTGAACGACTTTGGCAATGTCGACTACGACGCTATTTCCATGCTCAACGTCTCGGCCACGCAGCAGCTTAAAAAGGAAATGGACGCCTTGAAAGCCGAGAACGCCGCGCTGAACGCCCGCCTTGAAGCTTTGGAGGCTAAAATTCACTGATGCAGGTCATTCGCGTAGGGTACGCTGTACGTACCCTTAACCTGCAACACCGATTAAATACCAAAAGTACGCATACCGTACCCAATCCTGATTGCGAAGGCCTATGTTAACCGATTCTTTACCGACCGATACCGCTCCTACGCCGATCCTTGACTACGAAAACCTGCGCAAGGAAGGCATTGCTTGGCTGGAAAAGCTTGCCGGTTCAGAGTGGACCGATTTTAATGCCCACGATCCCGGCATTACTATTTTGGAACAAGTGTGTTACGCGCTAACCGATCTCTCTTATCGTATTAATTACGATATGGCCGATTTGTTAAGCCGGGACGGTGAAGATACTTACGACAGCTTATACGCGCCGCAGCAAATCTTGACGTCGAAACCAGTTACCTTATTGGATTTGCGTAAACTGGTCATTGATATTAACGGCGTTAAAAATGCTTGGATTGAGCCGGTTAGCGAACCTACGCCGCCTTTATATTACCGGGAAAAGCAAGCCGTTGAGGCTGGCGAGAAAGTGATTGGTTTAAATCCTGACGAGGACGCCAGTCCTCTACTTTTGCATGGGCTGTATCGGGTTCTGATAGAGAAATCCGAAGCAGAAGCGCTGAACAAGGTGGGGGACGCTATTGTTCGCGATGTTACCGAACGTCTACACGGTCAACGCAGTTTGGCGGTCGATTTTGAAAGTATTCAGGTCTTAGATGAGCAAAAAATTCAGTTACAAACCAGTGTCGAAATCGATTCGCATGCCGATCCGGAGCAAGTCTACTTGGGGATTCTTGAAAAAATTGCCGCTTACCTTTCGCCAAGCATACATTTTTATAATCTTGAACAATGTTTGGCTCAAGGTAAGACGATTGAAGATATTTTCGACGGGCCGTTACTGGATCACGGCTTTATCGACAGCCTGGAGCTTACCGGTCTAAAGCGCAAAAAAAACCTCTATGCTTCCGATTTGATCCGGGAAATCATGGATGTCAGCGGCGTGCGCATGGTTGAATATGTGGTGTTTAACAGCGGCGGCAAGCTTAACGACGCTACTTTTGCGTTGGATAGCACGAGAACCCCAAAGCTGGATATTGCTAACAGCAAGCTGACCCTGAAAAAAAGGCAATTGCCGATTCAATTGGACATTGAAGCCTTAACTACGCGCTACTTTCGCAATCAACAAAACGCGCTGCAACGCAAGCGGGTTACCTCAAGCTTGGCCCTGCCCAAAGGGCGTGACCGGCACATCGAGCGTTATTACTCGTTATTGCACCAGTTCCCTAGAGTCTACGGCATCGGCGCGGCCGGTTTGCCAAGCACTGCCAGCGAGCAGCGTAAAGCGCAGGTCAAACAGCTTAAGGCGTATTTGTTATTGTTCGATCAACTGCTTGCCAATAGTTTTAGCCAACTGGCGCATGTAAAAGAGTTGTTGTCTTTTCACTTTGAACAAGCGGACAGCTACTTTGTTGCCGATTTGGACGAGGCCAATATCAGCGATTTATGGGTGGATCGGAATGACAAATCCCGCAACGAAAGCCTGCAAAGAATTTTCGGGACCGGATTAGCAAGCGATACGGCTGCGCAAACCGAGGATTGGCAACGCAAAACGCGCTTTATCGATCATTTGCTGGCGCGATTTGCCGAAAAATTCATCGACTACAGCCGATTTTTAGCGCCTATTGCCGGTGATACGGAAGAAGACCGGCTAAAAGCACAAAAAGAACGAGAGCACTTTAAAACGCAAGTGCAACTTAACAAACTGGCGATGTTACGCGGTTATACCCAACTTAGCAGCAAGGCTACCGGTTTTAATGTACTGATGCCTTATAGCTCGGACAATCGCTCCAGCTTGGAGCAAAATTTACGGCTTAAATTAGGTATTTCGGAAAATCATGATGAGAATTTGTATGTCGTGGAACATGCTTTGCTGCGTCCGATAACCGGCGACAAAGCGCAGCAGAGTCCGATTCTTAGCAACGCCCTCTCGACCGATCCTTATTCGCTGCAATTGAGCGTGGTTGTTTTCGCCGCCGATTTTCGTAGCGTTGAATTTAAAAACTTGGTTGCCCAAATTGTGCGGGATGAGGCGCCGGCGCACTTGATAGTTTATACCCGCATGGATTTGAAAGACGCAGATTACTTCGATGCCACCTATAAACATTGGCAGCAGACCCACTTGGCTTATCGAACGGACTCAGTGCAATCAGTCTCAATTCCCTTGCGCGACGCCCGAGACCGGCTGATTGACCTGTTAGGCCTGGCTACGACCTATCCTTTGCGCGACTTGGCTATTGCCGATGTCAACACAGTCGCCTACAACATGAAGGCCAGAATCATCATCGGCAATAGCCAACAAGGCGTTAGCTATTGTTTATGCGATGACCGGCAACTACCGATACCTTCGGATAGCAAACAGCCGGATATGAAGTTGCTGGCCAATGGTACCGGCGGCGACTTGGAATTGGTTACTCCTCCTATCACTAACGACCGCACTTTTACCATTAAAGCGACTAAATTAAACAGCGGCCTGTCTAACTACTTGCTGACAAGCCCTATTGTCAAAGTCGGGTTGGATGTGTCCTTAGTCGCCTACATTCAAAGTGGAGATTTGCTGGTAGCCGGCGATAATCCGGCGGCAAATGCGGCCAGAATTGTTAATTACGGGGTAAAGGTTCAAGTTGCTGTTGAAAAATCCCAAGAAGGCGTGGATTATCAATTGCGCACGACGAATGATGCAGGCTTGTCGGCCAGCGTGCGGGGTAATGGCGGTACCATCGTGCTGGAAACGACGGCAATCGTCACCGAAGACATGGATATTCGCATTCGCGCCACCAAAATCTTTGAAAAGTCGGAAAAGAAGGCCACGCAAACCGATTTTCTTACTACGATATTGCCGTTAAAAGTAAGAGCCAATCCGGCTGTCGGTGTTTTAGCGGCTAAGCCCATTATCGATTATTCCGGCACGGCAAGCATTAAAATCGGCAGCTCGCAGGCCAGTGTCCGTTATCAGCTATTAACCCGCAGCATTGCCGACAATGAATTTATTCGTAATGCAGTAGCCGGGGCAGTGCTCACTATTGCCGTACCTAAGCAGCCAAACGTGGTATTGCCGATACCTGCAATAAGCGGTTTTGCCGCACTAACGGATGCCGTTCAAGGCAAGGACGGTGATTTAGTGTTAACCTCTCCGAATCTGACGGCGGACAGCTTTATCGCGATTCAAGCCGTTAAAACCCACCTGGACAATAACGGCGGGCCGGTCGTTTCAACAGTGAACGTTTCCCAAACAGCCGCTATTTTAGTGCGTCCCGACGCCAACCCGGCGTTGCACTTTAAAGCCAATATCGCCGATGCCTTGTTGCAAGCCCCGATTCAAGTCAGTGGCGGACAGGCGGGCGTATTTTATGAATTCACTACCCTTCAAGATAATAAAGTTCAAGGCTTGCCGGTTTATTTCCATCAATTGGATCGAAAAGACAACACGCAAAATAAAGGTTTGGGACAATTGCAAATCGGCGTCGATATGGTTGTCTCGCCCGCGTTATTGCCGGAAAGAGTCAAGGCTAAGCCGGATTTGGCCGCGTTATCGCCGGAACCGCCCGAGCTTAACGCCAATGCCGTCATCAAAAGCGGCGCGACATTATCCATTCGCGCGATCAAGGCGCAAACCCGCGTTGAGGTTATTTTTAAACGTACAGTGAGCAAATTACTGGCTTAAATTAATTTGCTTATGGACGAACAACGTCATGTCATCAAACGGCAGACCGTAGAAATAACGCTGGCAAAACAAGAAAACGCATGGCAAATACAGCAAACGCTGAGCGGCATTTTTCAGCAGCTGCCGTCGCTGCTCGACCGTTGCTTATCCGAGTTCAGTAGCCCCGATTGCCTGCATCGAATCGAGCGTTTGGAATTGGATTTGGGGGAGCTTGACGGCAATCGCTTGGAAGCCGAATTAGCGGAAAAAATTGAAGCCGCCTTGCGCATCGCTCTCAGTGAACAAATAGCCCCTGCCAAACCTGAGCCGGTAGCCGCCAGGCCGCAAACCGATCCGGCCTCGGCGCATTTGGAGTTATTCGAGCTTTTTATCCGTGAAGGTCATCTGCCTTGGTGGGCTGAAAGCAATCAACGGCAATTACCTGAAAAAAGCTTCGCCGCCCTTATCGATACAGCGCCCAACGCGTTAGCGCGATTATTGCCCAAGCTTATCCGGGAACCGCGTAGCCTACAACGCTTAATCGGCTATTTTGACGATAACCATCTGGCCGCGATGATGTCTTTGCTATGCTTTGCGCCTCAAACCTTGGTCGCATCGTTGCCGCAAACCTTGCTGATGGCACAGGCGCAAGTCCGGCAATCGAGCCGGATTTCTGCGCCGCATTTAAGGGCAACGCTCTGGCAAAGTCTTCTGCAAGTGGCTATCGCTGGCGATCCGGTTATTTTCCGGCACGGCGAGTTTTTAACTGCCGTGATGGTCCGGTGGGCCGCATTGCTGGGCTTATCCCGGCTAACATTAGCCGGCTATTTACAGCAGCAATTATCAAGCCGAACCGTAACCGCGACGGATAACGAATGGCTTCAAGCGTTCAGGCTATCGGCATCGGAACCGGTGCTATCATTTGACGGGCTACCCGACGTCGGCAGTGAATCGGCAATTGTCGATCCCGATACGGCGGTTAGAGAATCTTTTGCCGACCGGCATCATCCGGTTGGAAACGGCTATTTACGGCTTAAAAAAACCGGCGGCGATGCACAACAGACACAACAAGCCCCGGACGAGTCATTAGCCGCAGACAGCGCAACGCAACAGTCCGGCCATGAACCGGAGCAGTCTTTAATGGCTAAAACGCCGGCTACTGAAAGCGTGGAGGACTCGGAAGAGCAAGCAAGCAACGAGACCGTCAATGATAGTGTAATAGATCACCGGCGCCGGTTGGCTCGAAGTCCGCTCAGCAACCGATATGCGCGGTTCAAAGAAACCGGCGGCGACCGCACGGCACAAGCGCAACGAAGCAACCGTGAGTTATTGGCCGAACACAATAGTGTCGATTCGGCAATTGCAAAGCCCGCTACGGAGGGAGACGCTGGGCCGGAGGAAACAGGGCAGGGCAGAGAACAGTCGCCGAAATCAACGCTGGGAACCGTTGAAGACCTGCGCGGTTTTAAAAACCTCGCAGGTCTAAGTTCCAGCGAATTTGTTCATGAGGGAGAAGAGGCGCACGCGCTCAAATCAACATTATTGAGCGGCGAAAGAGCCATTCATGACCGTTTGCACACTACAACAAACGATAGCCGATTGGCCCCAGCTGCACTTAGCATGCGGTACGCATTGTTAAAAAAAACCGGCGGCAACGATGCTGAAAAACCGGTTAACGCGCCTGTTACCGATCACCGCATAACCCAGCAATCGGCCCGCAAAGAACACGGCTCCTTATTGCCTAAGCGTCCAGCAACAAAAAACAACAAGTTCTTGGACGAACAAACCCGCATCGATACGGTAGACGATAGCTCGGCCTTTAGCGATACCGATACGCTTTATATCAACAATGCCGGGCTTTGCCTGTTATGGCCGTATCTTGCGTCTTTTTTCGAGCGTTTGGAACTGGTGCAAAACGGCCGCTTTCGCAATCATGCGGCCAAGCAATGCGCGGTAAGCCTTTTACACTATCTGGTTGCCGAGGACACCGATCCGCCCGAATATTTCCTACCGTTTAATAAATTGCTGTGCGCAATGGCAATCGATGACGTATTCGAGCTTGAGACGCCTTTGACCTCGGCGCAAATCGAAGCTTGTGACGAATTGCTGGCGGCAGTCATCGACAACGCTCCGGTGCTCAACCAATTGTCGCTTAACGGTTTTCGCGGCAGCTTTTTACTGCGCGAAGGCAGCCTCAGCGCCGGCGAAGGCTGCTGGTTGCTGCGCGTCGAACGAAAAACCTATGATCTAGTCTTAGAACGTTTTCCCTGGTCCTGGCAATGGTTTAAATTGCCCTGGATGGAACACCCTTTTCGCGTGGAATGGTAATGCAGCTAGCAACGAATGCCGATGATTTAAAAACTGAAATGGCTTGGTTAAACCAAGTGATCGATACCCGCTTTAAACTGTTTTTTGTCCAGGAATGTGCTCACCAAAGCGTACAGGAGATACCGCCGCCGGCATTAACAAACTCCAGTTACGCCCAATGCATTGAGCGTAATCGATTCGGCTTTGCCGAACGCATCGCCTTGGCATTGGCCTTGGCTCCGCTTATTAATCCCGAACTGCTGGATGTGTTTTTTCTCAAAAACCAACTGTTCGACCGCCGGTTCAGCGAATTCGGCGGCCATAGCGGCAGCGGTAGCGGCTTTATGCCGACCGTGCAAACCCTGCTGTTTATTCTCGCTGACGACAGCCTTGAGCAACGCCTGGCATTACAGCGCTTGTTCGAACACGATCATGCCTTCATCCGGCAACATATCCTGCATCTTCAACGCCTGGATAACGAGCCGCTATTGCACAGTCCGTTGAGGCTTAGCGAAGAATATCTTGCCTTGTTGAGCACAGGGCAGCACTACCGGCCCAGCTTCGGCAGCCAGTTTCCGGCGCAACTGATCGAAACCGGGCTTAACTTCGAAGACTTAGTGCTGCATCCCGGCACCTACAAACAAGTGCAGGAAATTCAAACCTGGATAGCGCACGGCCCAACCCTGATGCAGGATTGGGGCATGAAGCACAAACTACGGCCCGGTTATCGCAGCTTGTTTTACGGCCCGCCCGGAACCGGAAAAACCATGACCGCCTGCATATTAGGCAAAGTCACCGGACGCGATGTGTACAAAGTGGACTTATCGTTAGTCGTGTCCAAATACATCGGCGAAACCGAAAAAAACCTAAGTAAAGTCTTCGACGAGGCCGAGCATCGCGACTGGATTTTATTTTTTGACGAGGCCGACGCCTTGTTCGGCAAGCGTAGCGAAATACAGGACGCGCATGACCGTTACGCCAACCAGGAAACCGCGTTTTTGCTGCAACGCCTGGAAAGCTTTGACGGCATAGCGATACTGGCATCCAACTTGCGCGATAACCTCGATGAAGCCTTTGCCCGGCGTTTTGAGACGATGATTTATTTCCCGCTGCCGCGCCCTGAAGAACGGTTGCGCTTATGGCAACAGGGCTTTTCCAGTAAAGCCAAACTGGCGGATGATATTGATCTGAATAAAATCGCCAAAGACCATGAATTTGCCGGCGGGGCTATTTTAAACGCGGTCCGTTACGCATCCTTGCAAGCGTTGGCCCGGAATAGCGATACCATCATTTTGGAGGAATTGTTGCTGGGGATTCGTAAGGAGTATGCCAAAACCGGTAAAAGCGGTTAAATCGTAATTATTTGGCGTATGTTCAATGGAACACGGATGCCACGGATTAAACGGATAAACACTGATTTTAAAAGCGTCATCGAACTTGGCTTAATAAGCTAAAAATCCGTGTAAATCCGTCTTATCCGTGGCATCCGTGTTCCATTTCTCTACACAAATTCAGCAAATCCAAGGCTGGGGCGTTGCCGGGATCGGTTTCAAGCAGCCGTTGCAGCAAGGGCAGGGCTTGTCCGGCTTGGTTTAGCAGGTGGTGGCAGACCGCCATGTTGTAGTAAGTGCCGGTATGCGGGCCGTAGATGTCCAGCGAGCGTTCGAAATAGTGCAAGGCGCGCGGGTAATCGTCCATCTCGTACAACAGACAGCCCATGCCGTAGGCCAGATCCCGGTCTTCACCCAGCGGGAAATACATTTCCCAGACCTCGTCGATCAGCGCCGTCACGCGGCTGCGTTCTTCGCTATCGAATTCCGGCGCCAGTTCCCGCAAGCGCCGCAGGCAGTTCAGCCCCGCCGCCGGAACCAGCACATGCGCGTTGTCCAGCGTCTCGGCGTACAGCGCCAGCAACGCCGCTTCCTCGGGCGGTTCGGCGCAGGGCCGGTAATCGTAGTGCAGGTGCAGCCGTTCCAACAATTCGGCGGCATCCAGCTCTGCCGGGTCTTCCTCCGTCGCCAGCGACAACAGGCACTCGTGCGCCGCCCCGTCGTTGAAGTAGTACAACGCCTGCGGCACGCTGTCGAACAGGTAATTGGCAATCGCCACCAGTGGGCTGCGTAACGTTCCGGCAGTCAAGCGCTCTCCGCTTATTTGTAAAGCCAGCTCGGCGGAATGGTTCACGTCGAACAAGGTCATGTCCAGTAAGCCGCTGTCGAAAAATTCACTAAAACATGGATTCATGCGCCAGGCATCCAGATTGCTTTGGGTGAAATCGGTCAACACATAACGGAAGGAAAGCGGCGATACCCCATGTCGTGTACACAGGTGCAGCAGCCGTTTGAGGAAATGAAACGCGAACCGGCCCGATCCCGAGCCCAGTTCGCAGATATACAAAGGTTCGTTGCCTGGAAACAGCGCCTGCCGGTCGCGCCGAAAGGCGAACATGATCTCGGCATAGGCATCGGCGATGACCGGGTTGCTGGTCACATAATGCGGCACCTCGCCGCTTCGCCATGCGTCCGCGCCGCGTGCGCCGAAGTAATGGCGTTGTATTTCCCATAGCAGGGATTTTGAGAAGGCTTGGCGTTCTTCCAGTAGGTACAGTGTTTCGGTATCGGTTTGTTCCATCGGTATTCGGTTTTTAGACAGATTGAAAAAATGTAGGGTGCGGTGAGGCGCGAACCGCACCATGGGATAGCGGCAATTCGAGGTCTATCTCCGTGCGGTTCGTACCTCACCGCACGCTACATCTAACCGCACGGTACGCGGTTAAAATTGAGGACAAGTTGGGGTATGGCAAATGCGGTGTCGATTGCGCCGACTGACCGGATTGTGCCGGATTATGGCTAGTTGCCAAATGCTTAAAGCTGTTTTTCCAACCATTTCTTTGCGCTATCTAAAGCGTCACCGGTGTCTTTTATAATGCCCTCCGCCTTTTCTTTAGTGGAAAAGAGGCTTTCAACTTCCGATAAGGCATTGCCTGGAGGCGTTGGGTTCGGGTCGGTGGTGGGTTTAAGGAGGGTAGCTGTCCCGCTGGCGCAAGATGTAAGGATATCCAAAAACATGCCTGCGACTTCGGTGGATGCCCCAATCAAGTGTTTAGAAGCGTCTGTTGCTGTTTTTTTAGAAAAAGTGCCGCTTTGCCGGAGCCGGTTTACTAAATACCAGAGTCCGAAGCCCTTTATTTTGGCGGCTAAAGTGGTTTCGAGCGAGCTACGGTTGCTCAAAACTTTACCGGCAAATACTCCCCCAAGCATGATTAAAAAGAGTTGGCACCGGTTATTCCATTCGGAACCGGAAGCTGCCGGGTCGAGATAGGTGTCCAGCGCTTCCCAGAGAAAAGTTTTTCCGCTGAAATCCAAGCCGGAAATACCGGACTTTGCGGTATTCCGCGCAATAAGAAATGCGCCAATATCGCCTTCAAGGTTTACCGCGCCACCGAAATCGCTGCCGGAAAAAACCGATTTCACCCTTTTGGCCGGGTCAGTCATCCTTCTGATCGACAGCATGCCGGCGCCGCCGCCCAAGTCCCCCAGCCACGTGACGATGTCCAGCCCCGTACCGCCCTGGGTCGGGATGCTGATATTCCTTGCTACGACGCTTCTTCGCGCATCCATGCCGATAATGGCATGGCCGAAATCAAAAGATTTTTTGCCGTCTGTAACTTCCGCGCTTTTTTTCAGTGCATCGACCAAGCTGCAATCAAGGCAGTTGCGCGGATCGTCCGGTTCGGTCGATCCGGTGTAGGGTATATTGAAAGCGAGGTTCCTGACCGGGCTTTTCTCCACATCGTAATCCACGCTCCAGGTGGTGCCGTAATATAAGCCTCTTATGATGTGTAGCCTTTCCTCAATCGTTTTATAGCCGCAGTTGACCAGCTGTTTTTCGGCTTCTTCAACCAGTTTTACCAAGCCTTTAAACGAAGTTGCCTTGCTGAATTTAACTGGACAGGTTTTGGCATCCTGTTTCTGGATAATTCCGGAAGACTTGGGGTTGTCCGCGCCTTTGGCTTGGATAAAAGTTGGGTTTGATGCAGTTATCGGCTTGCGTTGTATTTTTTTGTCTTCCTCTTCGCAGGCGGCGCACTTGCGTTGCGCCGCTGGTGTAGCCAACATCTGCATCGCCCGGCTGCCCATGGTATCGGCCTCCTGTTCCAGTCCCCTGTCGTCGTTAATCGGCGTCCCTTTCGCCTGTATTGTCGGCTGTACGCGGCCTTGCGCTTGCTGTACCACGTGCCAAGCCTCATGCGGTAGATGCCGCTCCTGGCCCGGCGCGACATGGATGTCGCTGCCTTGTGCATAAGCCAAAGCATTGAGCTGCGCGGGTTGGGATGAGTTGTAGTGGACTTTGACATGATCCATGGAGAGGCCGGACAGCGCTTCGATGCCGTTTTTGAGATTGTCCGGCAGGCCGCTATTGTTGGGCTTGGGCGATGTTTGTTGCTGTAGTTGCGCGGGCGCTTTCGAGGCGAATTTGCCTTGCAAGGATGCTTCGGCATCCGGGGGGGCTAAACGTTGAATAGGCTGGCGGGCTGCCGGGGCGATAAACTTATCGCTTTGCGTCCGGTCAACACCAAGGTAACCTTCAATTCGCCGGCGTTGCGCCGACATGCGCGGGCTGTTATCGATGTTGTCTATAACAGCTGTCCGGGTTGTTGTTGCCTTGCCGTTATAGAGCGCTTGAGCCGATTGGTTCTTCCAGCTATTGTCAGTGGCCTTGGTGGCCGGGCTGCCGGAACCGTTGCCGGTTTGTTTTTGTGCAATTCTCATTGTTCGCTACCTTACGCTAAATTCAGTTGCTTAGCGCTTATTAGAAAAATAGGTTTTCAGAAAAGCCGTGGTTTTATTTTTTGTTGGATTTAGCGACGAAGTAACACCTCAAGTACTTGTATCGTTTTTAATAACTGAAAGAATAGCCGTTTTAGCGGGATTGTTGGAATAGGTATCGGTGAAATAAGCAATGCTTTTGTTCCGTTAACTAAACCTTTGCCTTTTAACATTTTATTGTGGATTCTACACGCTCCGATTAATTAGACAATCTTCATTCGACGCTTTTTTATCTCCTGCTCTTTGTTGGGAGATTTAACAACCGATGCTATGCATTTTGCTACTTTCGTCGACAATATAAAAAATTTAAGGAGTAACAAGCTATGTCATTGCAAGAGATAGGACTTATCAAAAAGTTAGCTATAGCTTTGATTTTTGTCGGGCTTGTCTTGTTGCTTGGACATGTGCTGGAACTTTATCTGCCCGGCCTGGAAGTCCGGATTCAGGCCATGGGCGCTTTTGCGCCGCAGAGCGGTGTTTCATACCCGTTGCTGGCGCTGGGTTTGGTTATTTTCTTGGCGGTATTGATCTATGTAGCAAAAATTGCCGGTAAAACAGTAAAGCGGCTGGGATACAAAGGTTGATTCCGTTGAGACGATGGTGAAAGTGGCGGTGACGGAAGAGTCATTTGCGGTGCTTAAAAAAGACCTTCATCGATGGCTAACGATGAAGGCCAACCCCTTCTTTTTACTACAGTTAGGCGGTATCGGCTACGGGTATCGATATTCAGTTTCCGATATTTTTTGGCTTAGTTTTAAAACCGTAAATGGAATAAACAACGATGATGATCGAATATACGCTGAGTGCTGTGATAAATTCACTGGGTTGCGCGGCCATGGCTTGAGGAGTCGTCCGGCTGTTGACGACAGGAACCGTTAGAGGCGTATCCGGTGAATTTTCCTGATGCAGCGTTATTGGCTTAGGCGTAGTTGTTACCGGCTCTTCCTGAACTTCAACGGCGAAAACATTAAACGACAAGGTTAATACGGCCAAGTAAGTTAGTATGCTTTTCATGTTCATTGTTGCAGCCCTCGGAAAAGGAAAGTTGATTAAAAAAAGTAGCGATACGAAACTATTATTGATTTATTTCGCGATGAAGACAATATTTTTTAATCAAATATTTTCGGGTTGCTAACGCAGACGTATCAGCGGCGATTAAAAATTCTCCGCACTTAATAAGATAACTTCAATCTCTTCGGTAATTTCTTCCTGGCGATAAATCTGGGATTTTCTTTGCAGTTTTACGGTTTCATCGTCGAGGTGATTAACCGCGCCTTCCAGATGTTGCTGGCGGCGATGGTTTTCGGCCATCAGCGAGATATAAAAAATTTCATGCAGCACGGCAAATAGATAATGATCGACCAAGTCGGCAAAAAAAACGCCGGGTTCAAGATTTAGTATCGGCGGGTTACGGTAATGAACGGTTTGCTCATTTTGCTGAGGGAAGGGAGGGAAAATTTGGCGTTGGTTGATTTGATTGGACGCGTCATCGTGATAAACGACGGTCAACTGCAACAGGGGCGCGGCTTTAAAAGAGGTGTTCTTAAAGCCGTTCCGGTAATCCGGTAATGAGTTGATAGTGTCAATCAAACGGTTGATGACCATGGGCACTTCCTCGCTGACATTGGCGCCTTCGAGGGTAGCGATGATGTTGGCATTAATGCCTTCCAAACGGTTAACAAGCCGGCTGCCGACCGCAATGACGCCGGTATAGGCTTGGCTTTCGATGGCCTTGAGCAGGCTTTCGTTAAAATCGCCGCAAAAACCGCGTTCCGCGCCCAGCAAGATACAAAGCTGCATACTGTGGTCGTCAGTGTTTGCCAATCCGGGATAAAAATCGAGAAAATCCAGCGCCGCGCGTTCAATATTAGCCACGGCCTGACCCTGCATGGTTTTAAAACGCTGTAGTTTATGGATTTCCATGAACGCCAGGTTTTTCATGGCATTTAGAATGCTGCGTATCTCCGTTAATTGGGTGATATGCAGTTGCAGTTCCCGGCTCAAGCTCATGGCGCTACCTGAGGCATGTTAAGCCATTCCCTGAGCGCTTGTAGCCATTGTTCAGGCGGGCTTTCCAATTTCAGGGCAGTGGTTTTAATGCTCTGTTCAATACGACCCAGAATATTCGCAATGTCTTTAGGATCGCTCCGGTTAAACAGCCCGGCATTAAATGCGCTCAGCCAAGCCAGTTGGAACAGGTTGCTGTGCGGGGTCAGCCGATCCTGTTTTAAAATTTCCCGCAGCAATCGTCCTCGTTTGATCCGCGCTTCCATCGATGCTTCCAGGCGTTGACCGAAACGGGTGAAGGCTTCCAGTTCCAAAAATTGCAGGTAATCCAGTTTCATTTGCCCGGCTTGATCGCGGACGCTTCTGTCCTGCGCTTTGCCGCCTATCCGCGATACCGAGCGGGTGATGTCGATAGCCGGGCGGAATCCCGACACGAACAGGTCGTTATCCAGATAGATTTGTCCGTCGGTAATGGAGATCAGGTTGGTCGGAATATAGGCGGCAATTTCACCCTGTTTGGTTTCGATAATCGGCAACGCGGTCATGCTGCCGCCGCCGTTTTCGGCATTCAGGCAGGTCGAACGTTCGAGCAGACGGGAATGAACGAAGAAAATATCGCCCGGATACGCTTCGCGGCCGGGCGGCCTGCGCAGCAACAAAGACAGCTCCCGATAAGTTCGGGCGTGGGTCGACAAGTCATCGTAAATGATCAGGGTGTCCCTGCCTTGCGCCATCCAATATTCGGCCAGCGCACAACCGGCAAACGGGGCGATATATTGCAAGCCGGGCAGGGCGCTGGCTTCGGCGACCACGCACACCGTGTAGTCGAGCGCGCCGTGATTTCTCAGGGTTTCGACGGTGCTGACCACGGCGGAACGTTTCTGGCCGATCAGTACGTAGATGCACAGTACATTTTTGTCTTTTTGATTGATGACGGTGTCGATGGCGATTGATGTCCGGCCCAAGCCTTCGTCGCCGACGATCAATTGCCGCTGGCCTTTGCCTATCGGAATCAGGGTGTCGATAATTTTGATGCCGGTGTATAGCGGTTTATGGACAAAATCGCGGGCGATAATGGCGGGCGAGCCTTTTTCCATATTCTCGCGCCCAGCCTGGGGCGGCGGCTCATGTCCGTCCAATGGCGCTCCCAACGGGTCGATAACCCGGCCTAAAAACGCGTCGCCGACCGGTATGCTCAGCGAATGCCGGGATAGATAAACCGTGGCGCCCGCGGTCAAAGCCTCGGTTTCATACAATAAAATAGCGCCGACCCGGTCGCGGTTAAGATCGAAGACCATGCCCCGGCTGCCGTCGGCAAAAACCAGGATGTCTTCGATAGCCGCCGACGGCAGCCCTTTAATCCAACTGATGCCGTCGCCGATTGAAACTACCGTGCCTTGTTCGATAATACGCAGCTCCGGCCGGTAATTATCCAGCCAATCGGTTTGTTTGTTTACTAAGCTGATGGGCGCGGCTTCAGTCAGAGTCATAGTCAATCTCGGTAAAACCGATTAGCTCGTGTTGCAGGTTGGCGTTCAGCACCCACGCGCCGATGTCCATACGCAAACCGGCGATCAGCGCCGTATCCTGGTGATATTGGAAATTGATTGGGCTGTTGGTTAACGCGGTCAGTTTTTGTTCCAGTTGCTGACGCAGTTCATCGGGTAATGGATAGGCGCTGGCTATTTTGATGGGGACCGGTTTTTTATTTCCCAGCGTAGCCAAATACTGTTTGCAGGCTTCCGGTAACGTCGTTAGATTGTCCAGCAACAGTTGAAATAAACGGACTTCCAGTTCAGGTCCGGCGGCTTGTTTTAACAGAATTCCGGCAAATTTTGCGCCGTTTTGCAAGGCCTGTTTTTCGGCTTGTTGTTGCAGCTCTTTCTGTTGCTTTAACAGTGTCACTTTGGCTTTTTGCCGTTCCTGCTCCAGGTCGGCATTCAGCCGGTCCAGTTGTTCCCGTCGTTCGGCTTCGAGTTGTTGGTGCAGGGCAGTGATAGCCGCGTGCTTTTCTTGCTCCCACATTTTTTGCCGGTTTTCGTAAAGGCTGCATTGTTGTTCCGCTTGCTGTTGCAGGTATTTTGCATCGTTAAGCGATTGGTCGATAAATTGCTTGCGTTTGGCAATGACTTCCAGCAAAGGCTTGTAAAAAAGCCGCTGCAAAATCCAGATCAGGATCAGGAAGTTGATGATTTCAAGAACAAAGGTCGATAGGTTGAATTCCATGCTTGTGCCTTCGGATTATTTAAGAACATATTCAAGCAATGGATTCCGGAACAGAATAATCAAAATAATAACCAGGCAGTAAATCGCCAGCGATTCGATCATAGCCAGACCGATAAACAATGTACGCATGATCGGCTGCTCCGATTCAGGTTGCCGCGATAAGGCTTCCAACGCGCTGCCGATGGCTTTGCCCATAGCCAGGGCCGGGCCTATCACCCCCAGCGCGATGCCGATAATCGCGGCGACGCTGGAACCAAGGACAATCAAGGCGATGTCAGACATAAGTTACTCCGGTGAATTAAGTTGTTGGGATTGTATTGCGCCGGCCAAGTAGATTAGCGCCAGCATACCAAAAATATAGGCTTGCACCAGCGCTTCAATGATATGCAGCATTAACAGCGGAACCGGCGCAAGAAATCCAGCGACCAGCAGAACCAGCATCGCCGCCATTTCCAAACTCATCATATTGCCGAATAGACGGACAGCCAGCGCCAAGGTGCGGGTAAATTCGCTGAGAATATGAAAAGGCAGCAAAATCGGGCTGGGACTGAGGTAATGATGCAGGTAATTTTTTAAGCCCTGGGCTTTTATGCCGAACCAGTGCACCGAGAAAAACACGATTATCGCCAGCGCCGAAGTCACGGAAAGATCGCGGGTCGGCGAATGCAGGCCCGGTATTAAGCCGACCAGATTGGCAACGATCAGGAATAGCCAGAGGGTTGCGACAAGCGGCAGGATTTTTCGCCCATGTTCCGGCGCGACAGCGGCAATGGCCTCATCGATAGTCAACACAATACCTTCGACTGTGGTTTGTAACTTGTCGGGCAGCATGTCCAGATGCCGGGTTGAAAGCCAGGCTATCAGCGCAATCGCCAGCATGATTCCCCAAGTGGTGATCAGCGATATGCCTATTTCCACCGGGCCTAATGTAAAAGCAAGTTCGTTTTCCATGGTTTAGCCTAGCCTCTTGAAAAGCCCTCTCCCTCTGGCATACTCCCTCTGGAGAGGGCTTTTTAGTTTTTGATCAAAAAATACGCATTAAAAAAACCAACCGCTATCCCAATAAACAATAAACTGATCGTCCAATGCGTCGAATAGCCCTCCACCATGTCGTCCAGCCAGTGGCCCAAATAAACGCCGCCGATAATAGGCAATATCATGACCAGGCCCAGCGTGCCGATGGATGGCGGGTTTGGCCGAGGGTCACGTTTTGCTTTTTTGATGCGTTTGACCTGGTATTCAATTTTGTTTTTGAGTTGTCGATTGTTCATGGTCGATATGAAGTTGAGTTCCGAAACCTGTCCATGCCCACTGAAATTGACAGCAATGCTGGCGCTGCTTATAGTAAAGTTCCCTTTTCCACAAAGGTATAGCCATGCCGACATTAACTATTCGAAATCTTCCCGAACATGTGCATTCAGCATTGCGAATGCTTGCGGCTCAAGATGGACTGAGTGTGGAAGCTGAAGTCCGCAATATCTTGACGAATGCCTGTCAGGATAAAAAACCCGTCGCCGGTTTGCAACAATTGGTTGACCAACTTTATCAGGGAAAAAAACCAAGCCATGTTGTTGAGCAATTAATACAGGAACGTAGAACTGAGGCAAAAAACGAATGATCGTGTTGGATGCCTCGGCACTGTTGGCTTACCTGTTCCGTGAACAAGGTTATGACATAGTGGAAAGTTATATTGAACAATCATGTATTTCCACCGTTAATTTAAGCGAAGTCGCAGGGAGATTCGTTCGTGACGGCATTGATGCCGCGCCGTTAATTTATCAAATAGAGCAAACTGCAATAAAAATCATACCATTCACCCAAGCACACGCACTTCATGCAGCTAATTTTATTGCCCAGACCCAACGCTATGGTTTGTCGTTAGGCGATAGGGCTTGCTTGGGCTTGGCGAAAGAAAAACACTTGGCGGTGTTAACCGCGGATACGGCATGGTCTCAACTGGCGGATATTGAGGTCGTTCAGATTCGCAATTCATAACTGCCATCCGGTTTTACGTTTAAGCGCCAGCATGCGTTTTAGCATGGCCTGTTCCATTTTGTGCAGACTCTCTCGGGTCGTCTGCAAATTTTCTTCCTCGGCAATTAATTGTCGATCCAATAAAGTGCTGATTCGTTCAAAGTCGGCATCAATCAGGAAATGCCGGGTGCTGATTGTTAATTCATTATTGTTGAAATAGATAACCGCTCCGGGCATAGCCAAGTATTGCCAGTCGTCCTCTACCCGGCGAAACCGCGCCAGGCCGAAAACCAGCGTGGTCATGAACCGTGCATGATTGGCTTGAATACCGAAGCAGCCCGACGCATCTTCACCGACAAATGAGACGACATCAGCGATGCGCTGCTCATGGCCGGCATCGAATAGGTTTAGCACGAATCGGTTCATCCTGGAAAACTTGCCATTTTTAGGCTCATACGTCGTCCTGCATCGAACCGCGCATATAACACTGCTGTTCGGTCAATTCATCGTAACGCCCGTCCAGAAAGGCCTCGCAGTCGGTCAGGGTTTGCGCCAGCGGCACTGAAACGCCGGTTTGCTTGCTGTGCTGGGCCAACACCGCAAACGGCTGGGTCAAATAACGTTGCAATTTACGGGCGCGCATAACGATTTTCCGGTCAACTTCGGATAATTCCTCTATGCCCAGCATCGCGATAATATCTTCCAGTTCATGATAACGCGCCAGATGTTCGCGCACGCTTTCGGCAACGGCGTAATGGCGCTCGCCCAAGGTATGTTTGTCCATCAACTTACTGCTGGAGCGCAACGGATCGACGGCCGGATAAATGCCTTTGCTGGCCTGATCGCGGGACAGGATAACCGTGGTATCCAGATGGCTGAGGATGGCGCTGACCGCCGGATCGGTCATATCGTCGGCCGGCACGTAGACCGCCTGCACCGAAGTAATCGCGCCTTGCCGGGTGGACAGAATGCGATCCTGCAACTCGGCAACTTCCGAGGTCAAGGTCGGCTGGTAACCCACCGTCGCTGGCATGCGGCCCAGCAGACTGGAGATTTCGCTACCGGCCTGGACAAAACGGAACACATTATCGACCACAAACAGCACTTCTTTATGCAGCGTGTCGCGCAGGTATTCGGCATAAGTCAGCGCCGACAGCGCGACGCGAAAGCGCACGCCGGGCGATTCATCCATTTGCCCGAACACCATCAGCGTGTCGTCCATGACCCCCGCCTGTTGCATTTCCCGCCACAATTCATGGGCTTCGCGGATGCGTTCGCCGACGCCGGCAAACACCGAAACGCCTTTGTGGATAGCGGAAACGGCATGGATGAATTCCATGACCAGCACGGTTTTACCGACCCCCGCGCCGCCGAATAATCCGGTTTTCCCGCCTTTTACAAAAGGGCATAACAAATCGATGACTTTAATGCCGGTTTCCAAAATGCCGCTGACGCCGATGGCTTCGGATAAGGGCAGCGGTTTAGCATGAATATTGCGGAATTCGGTTTTAGGTAAAGCTGATTGTCCGTCCAAGGGTTCGCCGAATATATTCAATAACCGGCCTAAATACTGTTCGGATACCGGAACATGCAATGGCGCGCCGGTATCGTACACGGTCATGCCCCGGCTTAATCCGGCAGTGCCGTGCAGGGTGATCGCCCGGATATGCCGCTCATCGAGATGCTGGTGAACTTCAAAAAGATAGGTGCAGTGATCGAAACAGGTGCACAAAGCCTGACGCAAAGGCGGCAACTGGCTGCAATCGATAATCACCACCGGGCCATGCACTTCAACGATGGTTCCGATGATCCGGCCGTGTTCCTGTTGTGCCTGCAAACTATCCAATAGCGCCTACTCCAAAGTTGACGAAAAGAATTTGATAGGAATCTACTTAAAATACACGCGTACTGAAATTTTGCAAGGCGAAAGCTATTCTCCGGCTTAACGCCGGAGCCTCATTCGCTAGTTCCCAAGCTCCAGAGACTGTGGAAGTATTATCAAAATGAGTTTAAAAACCTATTCACCACGAAGACACGAAGGACACGAAGTTTTCAATGCATTGAGTTTAAACAGTTATTTTTCTTCGTGATCTCGGCAACTGCTCCTGCATCCTTGCAGTCGTTCGTGCCTTCGTGGTGAATGCTTTTGCTTTTGTTCTAAAACGAATACTTTCACAGTCTCCGTAGCGCATCCACCAAAACCGCGACTAACCCAATGTTGAAGCTCAATAAGGCAGGCCGAAGCAGTTTGCCGCTTGGCAAAACAAGTTCTGTATCCGGTAATAAGGCCGCTCAAGAATTACTCTTTGTCCAAATGCCCATAAGCCGGCAAGGTCTCCAGCCGGCTATCTTCCAGCGGCTTACCTACCGTAAAATGATAAAGGCTTTGAAACTTATCGTCCTTGATCCCCAAAATCTCATGCACGCTGTCATCGAAATAACAGCCGATACCTGTGCCGCGAACTCCCGCCGCTTCGGCTTCCAGATAAAGCGTTTGCCCTATCAAGCCGCATTCCCAGAACAAGCGCCGGTAAAGCCACGGTGCCGCTTCAATAGTTTCGCCGAATTCGGCAACCATGCCCAGGCTAAAAGCGCTGTCGCCGGCAATAGGTTGATGGCAGGACAGCGTTTTGGCAATCTGCCGGCAATCGCCCGAATACAAATGATAAAGCGGCAAAGTTTCGGATGCTTTTTGCCAGTCGAAATCAGCCGAGGCGGCGGCTTGCAATGGTTCAAGAGCGCTGTTATGTCTTGGCAATGCGTAGATGCCGGGCGCTAAACCTTCAACGCGATGCACGAAAATGAACAGGTGGATTTTCGGCGGCCAACGCCATGGTTCGAATGCGGCGGCGGTCGGCAAAACGGCGGCCAGCATCCGGTAAAACTCAGTTTGCGGCAACGGTGGCATTTTGCCGTCAAAGTGTTGCGCGCTACGGCGCTGGCGGATGATTTGGGTTGCTGTTTTTGTGCAGGATGATTCGATAACCGCTTGCCGGACGGCTTGACGCTCAGGTTCTTCTGTTTGGGGTTTGCTTGCGGCAATCGAGACTTCATCAATGATCGGCCACTTATACATATGATAAGCGCGAAGGCTGTCGGCTTTGCCGAACCAAGTTCCCGATTGCGCGCTTTCCAGCAAGCTTTCGATGTCTAATGGTATCGCGCCGGCGTGCGTATTAATCCGGCAAATAAGATCGGGGGATTCATGTTCCTGTTTTTTAAAATCATCCCGATCAAGCCCTAACAGCTTGGCAATATCATCATCGGAGCATTCGGCCTGCAATTCAACCGACCAGCCCAATGTCGCCGCCGCGTATCGCAATGCGCCCAAGGCATGGCCTAGATCATGCTGGCAATAGCGGTAAGCTCTCTCGCCGTATTTCCAGGCTTCCCTCCAATGGATTGAAGATAAGCCGATCAATATGCCTGAACCGGGCAATATGCCTTCAAACCGGCAACGCTGTTCAAGGCTATGGTCGTGGCTGACATAGTGGTAAACGCCTGGTTTGATAAAGCCATTGCCGGTACTGATCAAATAAGCTTCGGTGGGGTGCAGGTTGCCGCTGGAAGGATTGCAGCGCAATGCCCAGCGGCTTGGGCCGAATTGTTTCCATGCCGACAGGCCGAAGGCTAATTCCAGCAATAAACCGGCATTGCTTATGTTTAACGGTCTTGCGGGGATTGTTTCCGGGTTATCCAGATCGGCAAACAACGGTTCAAGTTCGGTTCCGGGGCAGGGCAGAGTGACAATCTCGCAACCGGAAAAACGCCGGAATTGATCGGGTTGGTCTTCCCAATCGATAGACTCCGGGCCTTTGGCGTAGCGCTCCAGGCTGTGTTTGGTACGGTTATGGTAGCTTAGGACGGTTTCGGTTTGTTTGTTCATCGTAGGTTAAACCCAAGAAAGAGAGCGTAGAATGCCGATAGACAGACCTTCCAGTAAAAACTGGAAGGTCTAACTCGCGACGCTTTCAAAAGGCCGCGTCCGGCTTTGTTTCTAATTAATCGTCTTAGGCTCCACAGCCAAGTCCTCAAGCCAACAGCCGATCGGATTACCCAGATTCATATCCTTATCCTCAAAACGCACCAAAAAAACGCTACGATGCGGTTCTTCTTCGACATGCCCAATTAGGGTGATTACCCCGCGAGCTCCGGCTTCGGCCAATAAAGCGCCTTCAGCGCCGCCGGGTATCGATCCGTCATCGGTAAGCGTCTTTGCAGCATAAACGACATCGCCTATGTCTAAATCTTCTACTTTCATTTCGTATCTCCTTCGATTTTTGTAGCAAACCTTACATTGTCAGCTGGTTGTGTGATTGAAACCCGTTCGGTAATACATTGCATATTGTGTGGCTACTGATATTAAGGCTTTATTAAACAAGCCACTAACAGATAAATAACGATATGGCATACAGGTTGCTTTAACTACTAACAAGAACGATGCCATACATTCAGGAGTGCATAAAATGATTACATTAACAGAAAAAGCCATTAGCGCAGTCGGCCGCTTTATTGCCGGTTCCGAAACACCAACAGCCGGTTTACGCATAGAAGTCACCGATGGCGGTTGCTCAGGCTACCAATACGGATTGAAACTCGAAGGCAGCCATACGCCGGAAGATACCGTCATCGATTGCGGCGAGGTAAAAGTGTTTATCGATCCGGTCAGTTTGCCGATGCTGGACGGCATGTCGGTTGATTTTCTCGATACCATCGAAGGCTCGGGATTCAAATTCACCAATCCTAATGCGGCTAAAAGTTGCGCTTGCGGTACGTCGTTTAATACCAGTAGCGACGGTACCGGAACTAAAACTTGTTCTTAACGCACCAGTAAACCTAATTCGAGGAAAAAGTCATGTGGGACTATTCAGATAAAGTTAAAGAACATTTTTTTAACCCGAAAAATGCGGGCGCGGTCGTCGATGCCAATGCGACCGGCGAAGTGGGTTCAATCAGCTGCGGTGATGCGTTACGGCTGACCTTGAAAGTCGATGACGAAAGCGAAGTTATCCTTGAAGCCGGCTTTCAAACGTTCGGTTGCGGTTCGGCGATTGCCTCGTCCTCCGTATTGACCGAAATTATCAAAGGCATGACGCTGGATGAAGCGTTAAAAGTCACCAACCAGGATATTGCCGACCAGCTCGAAGGCTTGCCGCCGGAAAAAATGCACTGTTCGGTCATGGGTCGCGAAGCCCTGCAAGCGGCGATAGCGAATTATCGCGGCGAAGAATGGAAAGACGATCATGAGGAAGGCGCGCTGATCTGCAAATGTTTTGCAATCGATGCGGTAATGATCGAGGAAATGATCTGGGCCAACAAATTGCGCACCGTTGAAGACGTGACCAACTTCACCAAAGCCGGCGGCGGTTGCGCGGCTTGTCATGAGGACATCGAAGCCATCCTGGAAAAAGTATTGGCTGAAAAAGGCGAGAAATTCGATCCCGGCGCGGAATCGGTCAGCAAGAAGCCGGCGGAAAAAATCGCCGCCGTCAAAGCGCCGCTGACCAACCTGCAACGCATCAAAAAAATCGAGCAAGTGCTGGAGTCGCTACGGCCGTCATTAATGGCCGACGGCGGCGACGTCGAACTGGTCGAAGTGATCGGCAACACCGCATACGTGAACATGACCGGCGCCTGCAACGGCTGCCAAATGGCCGCGATGACGATTGCCGGCATTCAACAACGTTTGATGGAAGTGATGGGCGAATTCATTAAAGTCGTGCCGGCGTCGGAAATGAAAAAATTAGTCAATATCGAGGTGGCGTGATGGCTGACATTTATCTTGATAACAATGCGACCACCAAGGTCGATCCGGCGGTGGTCGATGTGATGATTCCGTATTTTCTTGAGCAATACGGCAATCCGTCGTCGATCCATAAATTTGCCGACGGCGTGGCGCGCGGACTTAAACAGGCTCGGCAACAGGTTCAGGCTCTAATCGGCGCCGAACACGATTCCGAAATCATTTTTACCTCGTGCGGCACCGAATCCAACTCCACGGCGATTCTTTCCGCAATCAAGGCTCAGCCGGATAAGAAGGAAATTATTACCACCACGGTGGAGCATCCGGCGATTTTAAGCTTGTGCGAATATCTTGAAAAAGACGGCTACACGATCCATAGAATGCCGGTCGATAAAGCGGGGCGTTTAAAACTGGATGCTTACCAACGCTTGTTATCCGATCAGGTCGCGATTGTGTCGGTGATGTGGGCCAATAACGAAACCGGCACGATTTTTCCGGTCGCCGAAATGGCGGAGATGGCGAACGCCGCAGGTGTGATGTTTCATACCGACGCAGTTCAAGCGGTCGGCAAGATTCCGATGATGTTGCAGGATACCAAAATCGATATGTTGTCATTGTCGGGACATAAGTTGCATGCGCCTAAAGGCATCGGCGTTTTGTACCTGCGCCGCGGCACGCGTTATCGTCCATTACTGCGCGGCGGTCACCAAGAGCGCGGCAGAAGGGCGGGGACTGAAAATACCGCGTCGATTGTCGGCCTTGGTAAAGCCTGCGAATTAGCGCTGGAATATATCGAATACGAAAACACCAAAGTCAAAGCCATGCGCGACCGATTGGAACAAGGCATTACCGAGCAAATCGGTCATTGTTTTGTAACCGGCGATATGTACAACCGCTTGCCGAACACCACCGACATAGCGTTTGAATATATCGAAGGCGAGTCGATTTTGATGCTGTTGAATAAAGCCGGTATTGCGGCATCGAGCGGTTCGGCGTGTACATCAGGATCTTTGGAACCTTCGCATGTGATGCGGGCCATGGACATTCCTTACACCGCCGCGCACGGTACGATCCGCTTTTCGTTCTCGCGCTATAACACGATGGCGGAAGTGGATAAGGTTCTGGAAGTGATGCCGGGTATTGTTGCAACCTTGCGCAAGTTGTCGCCGTATTGGTCAGGAGACGGGCCGGTGGCGAATCCTGAGCAGGCTTTTGCGCCGACGTATTCTTGAGCTGTTGCTCGCTTATCTGGCATCAGACAAGAAGCACGCCGATATGGAGACCTTCCAGGTTTATGAAACCTGAAAGGTCTAACTCGCAACGTTTCCAACAGGCGGAGCGTTGCGAATCGAGTTACAAATCAAGAGCCTTGCGCAACCTCTTCGGATTTTGCCTGCAATCAAGTACGCGGTAGACAAGCACCTTGTCATCGGTCACTTTGATAATAAACGGCATAGGGAATGCGTTTTGCCAGCAAGCGGTGGAAGCCGAAATGCACGGCATGGATTCCGCCGTAAAGTGCCAATGAATCAATCTCTGCAAAAAGGCTGTCGAAGAAATAATCGCCCAAATCGATTTCTTGACGGTCATAAAATCTGCGGCCAGCCGCCAAATCCTCCATAGCGGATCGAAGAACCTGAATTTTTATTCAAACCGCGAACGCAGTTCTTTCTTGGCTTGCTGCCAATCCAAAACGTCGACCTCGCCAGCCAGCAATTTATCTTCGGTCGCTTTAAGTTCTGTTTCATGCCAGGATAGATCGGGTAAGCTGCTCTCGTCACTCACCAAATCGCCCCAAAGAGCCTCGATAATCTGAAGTTTTTCCTTAGAGGACAGTTGATGAAGTTCGGTTATGTTCATAATTGAAAAGTCCTGTTGAAGTGATTTGCTAGTTCCCAAGCTCCAGCTTGGGAATTCGGTGTTGGAAGCTCTAGCTTCCCGTTTCGCGAAGCTAGAGCTTCGCCTTCGTGTGCCCGGCATGGGCTAAAACTTGTTATCTGAAAGGAGATAACCGGAAGTAGTAACGACAACCGTAGCGAAACGCAAGGGTGTAAACCGCGAGGCTAGCCTGAAAGAAGCGCGTAGCAAAAGCACGACCGCAGGAACACGAACAAGCAGCGAGGCCGGGTGCGGGCGATGAGTGTGCTAGGGAACACGAAATCCAACCGTTACCGAAAGACGCATCAGGTAGAGCTT
>Ga0208789_1000109_pt1 | contig 118881 bp, 98 predicted proteins | sample Methanotroph_Enr_FD_187368 | JGI IMG/M metagenome (GOLD analysis project Ga0208789, IMG submission 187368) | Enriched soil microbial communities from Old Woman Creek wetland in Ohio, USA - Methanotroph_Enrichment_5 (SPAdes) (version 2) | ecosystem: Environmental > Terrestrial > Soil > Wetlands...
AATGACTGATTTTGGCTTGGTTTGGATGAAAATCAGCTGCTATATGAAACCCCAGCTCCGACTTTTCAAAAAATGTTACGGAGACCGGCTTAAGATCCGCTTGGATTTTGAATATTTTCACAGTCTCTCCGTCGTGGGAACGCAGTTAGGGACGCTCCAGCGTCCCGTGTCCTCGTTCCCACGGGCTCCGTGGGAATGCAGTCAAGGCGCGCTACGCCGCGAATCACGACTAGGCGTCTGGCGTATACGGGACGCGGCGCGTGGGAACGAGAAAGCGCTAGTTCCCAAGCTCCAGCTTGGGAATTCAGTGTAGGAAGCTCCAGCTTCCCGTCTCGCAAAGCTAGAGCTTTGCTTACTGGGTTCCCAAGCAGGAGCTTGGGAACCAGCGTATTTCTTAACTTAATGGCAGTGACGCCGGAGCGTGGGAACGAGAATCCTGCTGCTACCGCAATACCATCTGCTGGATAGCTGCCTTTAAATCAACACATGGCCTGCAAGCTGTGTATCCCGTAACTCAGATCCGCCAGCTCCCGCTAAAGTTCAACCTAAAAGAATAGCTGTTTTGAAACAGTCATCTAAATCATTCGTTGTGTTTCTCGCCGGAGGCAGTCATGACCGATCAAATCCATGGCATGAAAAATGAATATCCGGGAAATCTCTCTAAAAAAGGACATAGGTATCTCTACATAAGTCATTTCAACAGAAACCCGCAAGCCGCGCGTTTGAATTCGCTCAGGTTTCCAAAACCGCAATCTCCATTCCATTACTTAAATACAAAAAGAAAAATACTATGAAAAACAAACTCCTATTTACTTCTCTGCTGTTAAGCTCTACATTCGTCATAGCCGCCGATCAGTCTGCGTCTGTAAGTCCTGCCGCTGCACCGACACCAGCTCCGACCGCTGTGCCTATTCCTGTTGCCGACGCAAAACCCAAAGAACCGCTGAGTTTCTTCGTCACCAGCACAGGCATAGGAAAAGGCGCCGATCTGGGCGGTTTGGCCGGAGCCGATGCCCATTGCCAAAAACTGGCGGAAGCCGCAGGAAGCGTCAACAAAACCTGGCACGCCTATTTGAGTACGCAAGCCGCCGACGGCCAACCCGCGATTAATGCCCGCGACCGTATCGGCACTGGCCCTTGGCACAACGCGAAAGGCGCCGAGGTAGCCAAGAATATCGCGCATTTACATGGCAACACGCTGGAACTCGCAAGACTCGGTAATAACCTGAGCCGGACAACAGCGCTCACCGAAAAGAATGAAACGGTTAACGGCGCCGGGGACAAGCCCAACCAGCACGATATTCTTACCGGCTCTCAACCCGACGGTACCGCTTTTGCCGATGCCGCCGACCACACCTGTAAAAATTACACCAGTAGCGCTGAAGATGGATCGGCTCAAGTAGGACATTTCGATCGTACCGGCGGCGGCAATACGTCCTGGAATTCGGCGCACGCCAGCAAAGGCTGCGGCCAGGAAAACCTGGTAAAAACCGGCGGCGCGGGCCTGTTCTATTGCTTTGCGATCAATTAATGTTCATCTGCCTCTGTACCGGGAATTGAATGATGTGTTAAAACAAATACAGTTTTTTATTCATATTCAAAAATTCGGATGCCATTAAAATTAAAGTTAGCTCTCATCGTAATATCAGTATCGGCATTTGCAGCTTGTTCGCAAAAATCGGTCATACGCAATCAGAAAGAAAATCTTAAATCGTCGGAAACCATTCAAGAGTTGATGCTTTCGTTGATTGCTCCCAGCTCCGACGGAATTTGGAACTCGGCCAGCAGGTCGGGCATAGTTGAAAAACCGCCGCATACGGACGAAGAATGGACCGCTGCCAAACAACAAGCCGTGACGCTGCTTGACGCTGCCGAACGTTTGACTGAAGGAGGCCGCCGCGTAGCGCTAAAGGATTCAAAATTTGAAATTCCGGGCGTAAAAAAAAGTCCTGAACAAATTCAGCAATTAATCGATGCGAAACCGGAGATTTATTTCAGGTATGCACAACAACTTCAGGCGGCAGCTGAAGAAACGCTCGCCGCAATCGATGCAAAGAATGCAACGGCTTTGCTTGAAATCGGAGGCAGGATCGATGACACCTGCGAACAGTGCCATAAAACTTTTTGGTATCCGAATCAGTTTGAATCTAAACAGTGATTGTATGCGAGGTAGTTATAAGAACCGGCAAAAATCAGTTTTACCGAACTAAATTTAATCAATAACCAACAACAAGGAATTACTATGGAACGTCGCGATTTTATTCGCTTAAGTGTAGCAAGTGCAGGCGCGAGCCTGATCGCCCCAACTCTGGCACTGGCTGCCGGTGATGAGCAGGCAACGGCATCGAGAGATATTTATTATACAAAAGAAGCGCCGGGGCGCTGGGCGGGCAAAGTCGCCACCCATTTACCCACGATTGAAATTACCAAAGCCGAAGACGTTACCACGGTAAAAATCGTCACGCCTCACGAAATAAAAGGCTACGAACATTACATTGTTAAGCATGTTCTATTGGATAAGAACTATAAATTTATCGATGAGCATTTGTTCGATCCGACTAAAGACAATGCAGCCGTTTCAACATTTACGCTTAAAAATTACAGCGGCGCGGTGTACGCGCTCAGTTTATGCAATAAACACGATCTTTGGCTGAATAGCGCAGAGGCGTAGTCTTGTAAGTCATAGCGGACGTTACGCATACAGATGATAAAAAAGCGTAGTCCAGGAAAGGCACGAAAATATTTAAACCATATTGTCTTGTGCTCATCGTTAGGCGGGAAATAGTCCGATAGACAGACCTTCCAGGTTTTTACTGGAGCCGCTCCCGGCAGCTCCAGCACTTCCGCCATCCATGGCAGTCGGTCGCATCGGTTCCTTACCGATTGCGACACTTCCGCCATCCATGGCAGTCGTCTTACCTGGAAGGTCTAACTGGCAACATTCTGAGGCGGCTAAAAACAAACACTTTCACGGTCGCTGGAGATTAGGCGGCAGTTCAAATGCATAATGAAAAACCTGACCCTCGCGCTCGTGTAGCCCGACGCACGGCCCATATAGCACTACGTGCGCGATTAAAGTAGAATTGCAAAACTTACCCCTTCAATTCCTTTAAGATTCTACCGAGGTCCGTCATGCCCCAATACCGTTCCCGCACTACCACCCACGGCCGCAATATGGCAGGCGCAAGGGCGCTGTGGCGAGCCACAGGGATGAAAGAGGATGATTTCACCAAGCCCATCATCGCCATTGCCAACTCGTTTACCCAGTTCGTACCCGGCCATGTCCACCTCAAGGACATGGGGCAGCTGGTGGCCCGCGAAATCGAAAAAGCCGGCGGCGTAGCCAAGGAATTCAACACCATCGCCGTGGACGACGGCATCGCCATGGGCCACGACGGGATGTTGTATTCGCTGCCCAGCCGCGACCTGATCGCCGATAGCGTGGAATACATGGTCAATGCCCACTGTGCCGACGCGCTGGTGTGCATCTCCAACTGCGACAAGATCACCCCCGGCATGCTGATGGCCGCACTGCGCCTGAATATTCCGGCTATCTTCGTGTCCGGCGGCCCGATGGAAGCCGGAAAGGTGGTCTGGAACGGGCAAACCCGCGCCCTGGATCTGGTCGACGCAATGGTCGAAGCTGCCGACGACAGGATCAGCGACGAACAAGTCGCCGCCGTGGAGCGCTCTGCCTGTCCGACTTGCGGTTCCTGCTCCGGCATGTTCACCGCCAACTCGATGAACTGCCTGACCGAAGCGCTGGGCCTATCGTTGCCGGGCAACGGCTCCATCGTCGCTACCCATACCGATAGAAAAGAGCTGTTCCTGCGCGCCGGGCGCACCATCGTCGAGCTGAGCAAACGCTATTACAAACAGGACGACGCATCGGTGCTGCCGCGTTCCATCGCCACTTTCGAGGCGTTCCAAAACGCGATGAGCCTGGATGTTGCGATGGGCGGTTCCACCAACACCGTACTGCACCTGTTGGCCTCTGCCCATGAGGCCGGCGTGGATTTCACCATGGCCGACATCGATGCCATTTCGCGCCGCGTGCCTTGCCTGTCCAAAGTGGCTCCGGCGAGCCAGAAATACCACATGGAAGATGTACACCGCGCCGGCGGCGTGATGGGTATTCTGGGCGAACTGGACCGCGCCGGCGTCATCAACCGCGATGTGCCGACTGTGCATGCGCCGAGCATGGCTGCGGCACTGGACCAGTGGGACATTCAACGCAGCCGGGACAAGACGGTCAGAGAATTCTTCCGTGCCGCGCCCGGCGGCATCCCGACCACCATTGCCTTCTCGCAATCGGTGCGTTACCCGACCCTGGACGACGACCGCGCCGAGGGCTGCATCCGAGACAAGGCTCATGCCTATTCGCAGGATGGCGGCTTGGCGGTATTGCACGGCAACATTGCGCTGGACGGCTGCATCGTCAAAACCGCCGGCGTGGACGATAACTCACTCAAGTTCACAGGCCGCGCCCGCATTTTCGAAAGCCAGGATGCAGCGGTGGCAGCTATTCTGAATGACGAAATCGTCGCCGGCGACGTCGTGGTTATCCGTTACGAAGGCCCCAAGGGCGGGCCGGGCATGCAGGAAATGCTCTACCCGACCAGTTACCTAAAGTCCAAGGGCCTGGGCAAAGCCTGCGCCCTGCTGACCGATGGACGCTTCTCCGGCGGCACCTCGGGGCTTTCTATCGGCCACGCCTCACCTGAAGCGGCCGAAGGCGGCGCGATTGGATTGGTCGAAGAAGGCGACACCATCGAGATTGATATTCCCAACCGCCGTATCCACTTGGCAGTCACAGTGGAAGAACTGGAACAACGCCGTGCCGGGATGGAAGCTAAAGGCGCGCTGGCCTGGAAGCCGGCCGACCGTAAAAGGACGGTGTCCGCCGCGCTCAGGGCTTATGCCGCGATGACCACCTCGGCTGCTAAAGGCGCGATTAGGGATGTTTCACAGGTGGAACGGAAATAAATTGATTTAAGCCAGGTAGCGTACCCTACCTGGCTACCAACATGACTCAATTCGTGCGAGGCGTTTCAGCGCCCTCAGCCAATCCCCGATAAATCCGCTCGGCGGTACGCCGCGCTTCCGGGTTGACATTCAGCAAAATATCCTTGCCTTCCAATGTCGACAGGAATGCCCAATACAGCGGCGCGTAGCGGTCGGGGTAGCCGGCGGCTTGCATGAATTCCAGGAATTTGGGGCCGTAGCCTTGGCTTATCGCAAAGCGCAGTAGGCGTTGTAAGTAGTGCAAATGCCAGCTCAGTAACTTGCCATCGGCGCTTGCCAACGCTGCATCGAGCGCTTCGAAGGCCGGACCGGGTTGTTCTTCGGTCAGATATTGCGCGACATCCAGTATGGAACCTATATATATTTCCTCGACTTGCCGACCCTGTTCGGCGTGCTGTCGGGCCAACTCCGGTCGTTTGAGTCCGAACCAGTACAGCATCGCGAGTGAGACGTGAATATAGTTTCTATCTTTTGAATCTGCGAATTCTAGCTCCTGTAAGTAAGCTTGTTCCGCTTCTTCGAAGAGGCTCAAATGATCCTGTAATAATGCACTTAGTTGATGCCTCGTATGAGCAAGTTTAGGATCGAGTTCAATAGCTCGGCGGTAGGCGACTGCGGCTTCTTCATAGCGACCTAGATTATCTTGTAGCAGAATACCCAGCACAAGCCACGGATCAGCAAAATTGGGACTAAGTGCAATGGTCTGGCGATAGGCGGCTTCGGCTTCTTCATAACGCTCCAGTCCTCCGTGCAACAAGGTGCCCAGAGCATACCACGCACTAGCATTTTCTGAGGCGAACTTAATGGCTTGACGGTAAGCTGCCTCGGCCTCTATATAGCGACCAAGAGAGATTTGCAATAGAGTACCTAGGCCGAGCCACAGGTAAGTATTATTGGGGTCAAGTTCAATGGCTTGGCGGTATGTTGTTTCAGCATCTACATGAAATCCATGTTCATCCAACCAATTTCCGTATTGATATAGATCCCAGGCCGAGCTCGGCGATAAGTTAGTCAGATCTTGGTTGACGCGCGTCCACACTGGATCATCCTCTTCTGCGAAGCGGTTTCGAAAAGAAATTAGAGCCATTACATCAACAAAATAAGAACCATCCAAAGCTAATAAACAACCGACTGCGGCGATGTCTGGACGGTTTTCATATAAGGCGGTCGCCCCGGCACCTTGTAGGTCATAGCGATGTCGAATGCTGCCGTTCCTGACCGAGGCCCAGTAGTGGGCTAAAGTAGCTTCGTCCAAATTGAATAGTTGGCTCAGTTCGGCAATTTCATTGCGCAAAGTGGTTGCCAGCTCCGCTAGCTGTTTCACGCTCATATCAGGCAACTGTTCGACCAATCGACGTTTTTCGCCACTATTCATTTCCAGCGAACCACCCAACAATTCCCAGAAACTTTTTGCATCCAATCCTTCCGGCCAATCCCGTTGCACAGCCAAGGCTAAGCGTTCAAGTTCCGCCATGTCGGCCAGTTCCGGTGCGATATCGCGCAGATCGACCAGTTGTTCGATGCGCTTACGGGTTTCCGATTGTTGCAACAAGTCGCGTCCCGCCGCTTGGTTCAAGGCTTTGCGGTAGACCGGGTCGTCGACGCTTTCCGACAACGCTAGCATCAGGTCGGCGCGACCTTTGTGGTTGCCGGCGCGCAAGAAACCGCGCGCCAAGTCTTGGCGGTCATCGGACGAATAAAAGCCGCGCAAGAACGCGGTCAGCCAGCACACCCGCTGTTTCAAGCGACGGCTGCCGTGGCGCATCAGGTACCAGATGTTGAAAAAGCGCTCGACCATTTGATAACCGGAACGGCCGCTGCCGCTAACCGGCACTTTTTCCAGAAAACCGTCGTTTTCCAGGCGCTTGAGTTGGGCGTTGACGACGGTGACTTCCAATCCCGAGGTTTTGGCGATGTACTTGGCGGTAATCGGGTCCCAGGCCAGCGCCACAGCGTCGAGCACGGCGCGGGCTTGCGGCGCGGCTTCCTCGGCGCGGGCTTTATACAGCGGCGTCATTCGGTCCAAGAGCTTTTCCAGGTCGGCGAAAGCGTCCTCGCCGGCTTGGCTTTCCAGCAACAAGTACAACACCGCCAGCGTGCGCGGGTTGCCGCCGGTCATTTCGGTCAAGGCGTCGATGCGACCGGGATCGCGGCGCAATAATTCGCTGACTTTGCTGCCGGCTTCGCCGCGTTTTTGCGCCAAACGCAGGAGACAGGCGCGGACTTCGTGGTGTTCCAGACGGGCCAGCGTGGTCAGGCGGAAGAAGTCGAAAAACGCCGCCTTGCGGTCCGACAGGCTTTTCGGATAAGCCGCGGCCGCGCCGATCACGATGGGGGCGCCGCTTTGTTGAAGAATATCGCGCAAGCCCCAGTCGTGTTTTTTCAAGGCGTCGAGAATCAAATCCAGATTGTCCAAAAACAATACCGGCCGCTTGCCCAGCTTTTCGCAAGCCGAGCTGAATACCCGCCAAGCCGCATCGCCGCCGACTTCGCCATTGCGGTTTTGTTCGTAAGCTTTTTCGACGCCGTCCAGTTGTTGTTCCAGCGTCTTGGCCTGTTCGTCGCAGCCTTGGCGTTCTAGCCAATCCAACAGCGATTCGATGGCGTTGCGCCAGAATACGTGCAGGTTGATGACGTTGTATTGTTCCTCACGGAAGGTTAGCGGCAGCAAGGCTTGGTTCAAATCGTTACGTTCGCCGATGGCAATGGCGATGCGATGCAGCAGCGTGGTCTTGCCCATGCCGCGCTGGCCGACGATTAAATGATGGCGCGGACTAGCGCCGGCCGCAGCTTGATGGCGCAGCTCGTTGAGGAAATAGTCCAATGTTTTTTCGCGGGCCACAAAACCGGCGACCAAATCGTCCGGTTTCAGGTTGCCGGGACCGTATAAGGCGATTACGTCGATTTCGGTCATGATATTACTCCGGCAGATAGCGTTGCCACCAAAGGCGCAGCAATTCCATACGGAAACGGTGTGTGTCCGCTTCGAAATCGCAGACGATGAAGCCGTCTTCTTCCAGAATTGCCAGTAAGCGTTTGAGCTCGGTATCCTGCATATTGGGATTAGCTAAATCGGCAAGCAGCGTTCCGGATGATGCTCCGTTTGGGGATTCGCTTAACGCAGCTAATAATTTAGAGGCTTTTGCAGCATTGTCTTGGTAATGCTTGCGGATATGCTCGGACCAAACGCTAAAACAATCTTTGTCCGCCGATTGAAAAAGACTAAAGCGTGTGGCTTCGATCAAGGATTGCGTTTCGGCCGGATCGTTTGTAGGAACACCCTGGAGATGGCGACTGAACGCTTCCAAATAATAGGGTGATAACCAGCCCACTGCGTCGACGATTGCACAGCTTTCGCTATCGGTAATCTCTCGTCGATATGGCAGCAAGCCGTTTTGAGCTAAATCCTGGACAAAGGTTTGCGCGATGCTTTTTTCCAGCGGCTTAAGGTCAAAACCCTCCAAATCGCGCATGGCGCCTTGATAATTGCCTTTTCTGGCTAGCGGTTCGAAACCGATCGATCCGGTAAACAACCAGCGTATCGATAAATTCAGGCAGTTTTCCCGCAGCCAATACATAACCCTTGAGGCCTGGTCGATGGCGCTACGCTCATGCAGGCGCAACAGGAAAATCGGCAGTTCATCCATCAAAATCAGCCACCGCCTTGAATCTTCGGCCAGTTCTTTGAGTAGGTTACCGGCGTAACTTTCCCAATCGACGTTCAACAACGCTTGCGGAAGCGTTTGCGAGTTTTGTTGATGTGGCGCTCCTAGCTGCAAAGCGCGTTGCTTGATCTGTTTTAGTATTTTGTTGCCGAGTTTGTCTTCTATTTTTTCGGCTAACTTTTTGAAGAATGCCTGGGTATCCGCGCAAGATGAAACGTCCAAGCGAATTGCATGGTAATTATGTTGGCTGGCGCGCTGTTCCAATCGCTCCAGTACAAAGGTCTTGCCCAAGCGTCTGGGACCCGGCATTAACAGGTTTTTGCCGGCATCGAAGCGGCTAAAGATGTAATCGGTTTCGCTACGGCGGCCGTATGGAGATGTATCGAAATTTAAGGGCATGGTCGACTCCTTCGGAAATAAGCCGCTATTTTATGCACCTCTATTTTAAAACGCAAATGTTTTAAAACGGTATTGTTTTAATTCTAAACGAGCAATACCGTTCCGTTTCCCATAAAAACCGTTCGCACTCGTAGGATTCAAGTCTTGTAGGTTGAACATGTTTTCATGCTCAACATTGCATTACGATGCTTCAGCCGCCAACTACACAATCAGTAGCGTAGATGGGTAGAGCAGCAGCTCAACCCATCATAATCAAAAAGTCATGGATAGGCTTCTCCACGCTCTCGGCAATTGCTCCTCACCCTCTATTTTGCCGATACCGCCGGTGTCGACGTAGCCGGTCCGATACCGACAATCTGCAAAATCGTATCCCCATCCTTGGCCCCGTCGTAATGAACTTCGTTGCCATAGTGGGTGACGAAACTACCCGCCGGAACCGGTTTCAAATGATCCGGATTGTAATCGCTGCCGGTGCCGACCCACCAAGTACCGGAAATCACGGTGATGAAACGGTCGTTCGGATGCGAATGCGGCTTGCTGTTGTGATGCGCTTTCCATTTGTTCAACACCACATAAAGCCCCGGTTTGGACGGGTCGCCGACCAATACCGCGGATTCCGAGCCGCTGGGATTGGCGACCCATTTGATGTCATCGGGCAGCTTGATTGAAATCGCCTTGGGATCGAGATCCGCCGCCGATACGGAACCGAAGCTCAGGGCCAAGCAGGTTGCCAACGCCAAGCGTTGAACGTTAATAAAACCCAACATATGAATTCTCCAGTGATAATGCATGATTCGGCCGCAACTCAAGGCCCAGGCGGAATGTTGGCCTGACTTGACTCAGGCGGAACCACCGCTTTCTCGGAATGCGGCGTACCGGTCGGTACCCACTCATACGGCACCGGTTGACCGCGATACAGCTGATTGTTGGTAGTCGCCCGCCCCGTCAGCTTATCCTTGCCGATACGGGAATAAGGGTTGACGTACTCCCAAACAATGTCGCCGTCGCGGGTCACCTGAAACAACCGGCCGCTCTGGCCTTCATCTATAAAGGTATTGCCGTTCGGCAAGCGGCGGGCGGCGCTGATATGGGTGCTGCGGAACGACCAAGCGGGGCCGCCGGAATCTTCGCCGGTGTACTGCCAAACGATCTCGTTCTTGACCGGATCGATTTCCAATACCCGTGAGCCGCCGGTTCTTGGAACCGCCGCCGTCGGGTAACCGGCCAGACCTTGATTATCGAATACCAGCAAGTTCCCGGCACCGGGCAGGCCTTCGGGAATGATATGGGCGTCGTGCTGGGCGCTGATCTGATCCACCGGCCTCGGCACATTGCGCGGCTGCGTTTGTTCTTCGCTGGCGGCTTTATAGTGCGGCCCCAGTCTCCAGGCGATCTTGCCGGTTTTCTTGTCGATGATCGCGATGAAGTTGGCGTTACGCGCGTCGAACAGCAGGTTTTCGGGATCGAAACGCTTGTCTCCGGCCGCAAACCAGCGATTGGGACCGACCACTTTCAGGTTGTTGACATGCAGGTAGTCGGCTATATCGGCGTTGCGTACCAGTTTGAGTTCGGCCGGACTGAAACCGAATTCGTTGATATGCTCGGACGCGATCCATTTCCAGACCACTTCCCCGGCCGGGTTGACTTCATAAACGACATCGTCCAACACCTGCGGCTGCTTAAAGCCTTTGACCGGATGCACGAGGTTAGCCAGCAGCACGGTATTGCCGTTCGGCAGCCGCGCCCAGTCGTGGTGTTGCTGGGCTGCTCCGCCGGGCGCTTTGTCGCCAAATGACCAAACGGTTTTGCCGTCCCAATCCAGTTCGCCGACCGTTTTGGCAACCCGACGGCTGACCTGCCCCGGCACCAAATCGGTCCCCTTGCCTTCGGTCATTTCCAGCGTCACGAAGACATGACCGAGCTTGCCGCCGTTCACGGCCGGATCGATCAGCGTGCTGTGGCTGGCCGCATCTCTCCATTCATGCACCGAATTGCCGTTCAAGTCGATCAGGTGAGCAATGTTGTCGCCGCCGGTGAACAGTACGAAGGAATTGAAGGCCTTGGCCGGATCGTAACGCGTCGTGCCGGTGGGGTAGATGCTGGGAGCCGCCGTTGCGGAGATGCTTAGCAAAACGCCGACCGCACTCAGCACCGCTTTGGGCAGATTCTTGGCAGTAGCGCGGCGGCTATGGGTTTGATTAAAAAAGGTTGTCAGTGTCATGGTTGATCCCGTTAATGCTTGATGAAGCGAATAATCGCTAAAACGGCTAGAGCAATTAACGAGCCAATGAAATGAAGTTACAGGGAATACTGCGCCAACGTGGCGTCAACGCTATTTCAACTGCTGAAGAGTGAGTATTGAGCCTCGTTAGACAGACTCAATTGTTGAGTAAGACGCAGTCTGCCAACAACAGCTGTCGACCATTCAACAGTTGTAGGAATTAATGCTTAGCCGAAAGCTGGTGTCCGAGGGTAAGCATACCGATAGGCAGACCTTCCAGGTTTTTAAAACCTGGAAGGTCTAAAACTGGCGACGTTCTGAAATAACGATATGATCAACCTTAAAAGGATTCACCGCATTGGTTGAAATCAGCAGTGGAAATGTTATTACAGGCGATTTACCAAGAAAAATAGCCGCAACTGTCAACGAATAATGCGAAACACATCGTATAGAATTAATGAACAACTGGGAAAAAGCCAGCCAATTTGAACCTTTAGATCGTATTCAAGGAGCAGACCGTGATTAAAATTTTACATGCAACGTTAATAACGCCTTATGAGATTCAACTGGATTTTTCAGACGAAACGCGCGGTATTTGGAACGCAGAAACCTTGTTAAAAGAACGTAAAGGAACGTTATTAGAACCTCTACGCGATGCCGATTATTTTCAACGGTTTTTTATCGATGCGGGGGCATTGTGTTGGCCCAATGGATTAGAGTTTTCGCCTGAACGCTTATATGAGCAATGTATCTTTATTCGTGAAGTAGCATAGCTGGAAGAGGGAGTTATGTAGCGGTTAGCGCTAGCGTAACCCGACGCATTCACGCAAATGTTAGAGCAGCCTTGTTTTTCTTGACTGCCTTTGGTCATCAACGCTATGCTCTTACCCGGAGTCTCGAAATCTCCTTCATAGGCGGTACCCGCACCCGATAGACCAGCGGTATTTTTTTGCCCAGCGTTTTTAGACCATTGCGCGCATGTGCGCGTAACGGTCTCTAAATTATGCCGGGGTTAGGCTAATACAAGACCCGCAAGGGAAATAGGCCTGACTGCCCTATGACAGTTTCGAGACCCCGACACCATCTTTAATCGAAAAAAATCATAGGAGACAGTAATGTCCAATTTAACCACCCTAGCCTACCCGCTCGCCGACTTGTTTAACGGTGAAGCCCATGATTAGCGCACCGGAAGGCCTAAGCAAGCTGCAATACGCCATCCACGCCTTGGACGGCATCAACCACGGCATTTGTGCCGCCATAGAAACCCACAGCACCATTACCCCGATGCAGATTTATTGCATGATTGAACTGGTTAGCGGAGTATTTTCAGAATGTTTGGCTGAATTGGGGGAACTGCGGGAACCGGTATAGTTTCGTGTCGGGTTACGCTAACCCGTAGGGCGCAATAGCAGTTTTATCGCGTATTGCGCCAAATGATAGTCTTACCATACGGTGCAATACGCTACGCTATTGCACCTTACCGAGTTGTAGAACAAATACGGCCAACAATTAATGCACAATGCAAGACCCTGTCTTTCGGTTAGTCATTACCGCCATCGTTTCTACGCAATAAAAACTCTGTAAGAAGGTTTACTCCGAGTGCTATTGAGGCAGCGGGAAAAACATAAGCCCAAACCTTTAAGTGAATGGTTGCCTCCTTTCCGGCAGCGATGAGATCGGCTTTCTTTTGCTGCAAGAGCCACTCCTCGGTATTCGTAAGAAGTTCCGTTCCCATGCCGATGGTAAGTGCTCCTAATGCGATTAGAAGCAAGCCGAAAAACCACAAGCCATGATATTTTGGCTTGGAGCTTTTGAAGAGAGCCAGCAAGAAGAAGGCAGGAGCTATGCCGACAATAGAATAGGTGATGCTAATAACGACTGATGGACTCAAGATAGTCTCCGATATGCCTAAAGTTATAGTAAGGGGGGGCGCCGCTCACTGAGTTTAAACGAAACCACCAAACCTTGATAAAAAACCGCCAGCGGGCGGCGCGTCCCTTTGACTGACTTGTTAAGCTCAACGCTTTATTGGGAATCGCTCAAAAGAGACTAATTTGCTCATTCTTAAATGATTCGATTTTATCTCTAAGATTCAGCTTCTTATCAGCTTTTTTGAAAGCTGAGTCGCTCATATATGAAACCAGCTTTTCCAGATCCGAGACTTCTTTTATTTTTAAAAATTCTTTAGCCTTATTTATATACACAAGAGATATTTTTTTTCTCTTTAAAAGTTCTAAGGCATTACTAAGCGTACCCGTACTTTCCGTATCCCAAACCATCAGGCCATAATCGCAGTCTTCTGCCATTCTAATGTCTTTGGCAGTGAAAAAAGCTCTAGTTCCAGGAGCAACATTTGTCTGTATTTTTTCGGTGAACCACTGACCGATATTGTTCCGAGGTTTTTCACCGGAACAATACACAACAACCGACTTAGTTTGCTTTGATTCTAAGTATTTTTGGATTGAACTATCCACACCATCCGCATCGCCCACTATCACTTGGTAGTTCGAATCAACTATGTTATTGATTCTACCGAGAACATTGACATCCAGATTCTTAATTTTCATAGAGCCGGATATGAATACTTTGTGCATTACCGCTTCCTCGTTACTGTGGCGACGTAAACATTCCGTATTTTACTATAGCCTTTGAGTACATTAGTAGCCGCTTCAAGAGATGAACCGGAATCAAATAAATCATCGATTATTAATACATCATACAATCCAAAAGGGAGTACGTCATAGACAGTAAATGCTCCCATTAGGGCCGAGACTTTATCTTCTCTAGTTGCTATATCCTTCATAGCAGGAGTGGAACCGGTTTTTACCAATAAATCTTCATAGCATGGAATACCCATTAATAGCGCAAGCTCTTTAGCAATTTCGGTAACCGGCTGGCGAGTTCTGATTTTTGAAGCCGGCATTGGGATGATTAAGCCACAAGATGAAAAAAACTTAGTAAGAGATTTATTCATTTGCTGTGCAATTAATGAAACTTGAGAGAAGTCTGAGCGATACTTCAGTTGAAAAAGTGCCTCGCCTGCTTCCGGTCTTACGGTATCAAACTGCATATGTCCATATTCGTTGTAGCCAATTGGAGTACTGCTTATTGTGTGCTTATCAAGCGAATACCCCAGCGTCCAAACACCATCTATTCGTTTAATAGCTACATCCATATATTATTACCTTCGAGGTTCATGATGAGGCCTATCGGTACAAGCTGGACGGGGCAACATGTTCCGTCCGGCATTAGTGGGCAGACCTTCCAGGTTTCTAAAACCTGGAAGGTCTAACTGGCAACGTTCTAAATAGCGATATGATACGATCAATCTTAAAAGGACTCACCGCATTGACTGAAATCAGCAGCGCGTAGCACGAGGTGACGTTTCCGGCGAGTTTGGGTGGTGTTTGCCGGAAACGCCGGTTTTCGCTACCGCTCGAACCGGCTTATTCCGGCCTACTAGGCTATTTCTTCAATGGTGTGTGCGGTGCTTCGGGTTCCGTAGGTCGGAATAAGGCCATACAAGCGCGTAGCGCGAGGTGGCGTTTCCGGGCTACCAGGCACCGGGTTAGCGCGATTACATAGGATGTGCTGAACGCAGTGAAGCGCATCTTTCGCGAACGATGCGCTTCGTACCTCAGCGCATCCTATGGTCCTGATATTATCCTGATTATATTGCCTGATTCTCGCTCGCAGTGGCAGACAAGAAGCATTCTGGATTCACAACTAAAGCCAAGCATCAAGAAACGGTGTTCCACTTCCGAATGCCCGTCATCATAGAATTGCACTGCAAATTCGTCATAGAAAACAGACTTGGCTTCTTCGAAAAAAACACCCTATTTTTTCTGATTGCCGGCAGCCTTTGTTGTGTCCCATTCAAACTTAATCATGGTTACATTGTATGTACAAAGGCGGGTATGTCAAACAATGCCTAGCGTTTGACTAGCGTAAATGGCTACGGATGAGGATGATAAAAAGAAAGGTAGGCCGGAATAAGGCCCTCCAAGCGCGTAGCGCGAGGTGGCGTTTCCGGCGAGTTTGGGTGGTGTTTGCCGGAAACGCCGATTTTCGCTACCGCTCGAATCGGCTTATTCCGGCCTACTGGGCTGGGCTGTGCCACATTAGACATTGGCGTTATTTGCCAAAGAATTCTATGCAATGCTTTTCAGACTTTTTAAACCAGATCCAAACAACACACCACACAGCCGTCGCGATTGGCGTGCCTATTCCGAAGATGAGCCACTCGGTAATGGTTTTTTCAACTTTCGCGTCATTCATGTAAACCACAAGCTCAGCGGACGCCTTCCCTAGACCTACGGTTAAGAAGAAGAGAATAAATACGGCAAACATCAATTGTAAAAAGTGCCAAGCAAAGCGTTTCGACTCAATACTCATATAATTTCTCCATTTTTGCCTAACGCGGCAAATAATCGGGCCGAGCGGAGCGAGAGTCCGAGTTAATTTGCATTGTTAGGCCGAATTTGACTGTTTGAAGACTGTGCTGGCGCTTGTTGTGGAGCTAACATCCCCTTCGCACATCCTGCTTTTGCAAGCGAATAAACAACACCCTCTTTTATATACCATGACTCTATTTCATTAAAGCGGCTACAAAGTACTGGCGATAGCTGAAACAGACCTTCAAAATAGTTCTTCCATGGTGCCCACGACGATCCTTCATCATCCATACCACCCAAGCCGCGTACATATTCGTCCTCAAACCCGTCCATGAAATCAAGCAACATTTCTGCCGTTGCCGCAACCTTTGGGTACTGTGGATCATCTGAATTTATCTGCTTGCGTTGATAAAAATACGGATATAAATCTGGGTACTCTATAAATATTTTATCTATATCTTTTATCTGGCTTGAGATGGCTTGCCATCCTTGTGCTTCAAACGCCTGTCTAGCAATCACTGCTTGCCAGAGAATCAAAATCACGCCAAAAGTCGTGGCAATAGAGGCAATTGTTTGCAGAACAGTGTTAATCTTTTCAAATCTTGAATTTGCAGTCATTTTTCTAAGCGCCATTTCTAATGGTTAACAAGGGGACAGTTATTCGGCCTAACGTTAAATAGACACCTAATCAGGTGCATATTAAATTTCAACCGCCAGCGCATAAAGCCGCGTCTGAAATCCGTTAGCCTCGATGCTATATGAATCAACAATCGATAGCAACCTTTCAGGCAAACCCAAATACACCTCCGCCTTGGTCGAGCGAACAATCTGGATAGCCACATGAATTCCACAACCAATCAAACCACCCAAATTGATTAACGAAACCGCTATAACCCCGACCTTAGCCACTGCTAAACTGCTGTTCCCGCTATTTTGTTGGAGAATGCGATGACAAGCGCCCCCGAAGCTACACCCGATCCCGTGCGAGAACGGCTGCTCAAAGCGGCTTTCGACAATTTTCTGTCCGATGACTACCACAGGGTCACAACCCGCCTGATCGCTGAACAGGCCGATGCCAATATTTCGATGATCCGTTACTATTTCGGCAACAAGGAAGGTTTGTACGAGGAGATGATACGGGAAACCCTTAAGCCGCTATTGGAGGTGCTGGACGGGCAGATGCTGGATTCCGTCGATGGCTTCAAGGACTTTCTATTGCTGTATTACGACACTCTATCTAAACGGCCTGAATTCGCTAAGCTGATCCTGAAAGTTCTGGCGCTCAACCAAGGCCCCGGACGGCGCTTTATTCAACAGTTACTGGAGCGGGGCCGCACTCGCGGCGCGCAGAAAGTGGAAGCGCTAAAAGGCTGCGGTCAAGTCGGCTCTTCATTAGACCCCGATGTCATTCGGCTGTCGTTTGTCAGTCTGGCAATGATGCCGATGCTGCTGAAGGATATTTTTGAGGACCAAATCGGCCGAACCATGGACGACGCTTTCTTTGAAAAACTGGCCGCGTTCAACGGTCATTTGTTTGCAACCGGCTTAGCGCCGAACAATAAGATATGAGGTTGACGATGTCGTTACAGAAAAACTCGGGGTCGGTTCGCCTGTTTGCCAAGCTGATGAAGTTTGCTTTTTGGCTACAGACCATCGCCCATAAGATAACCCCGCCGCCGTTTCGGCTGATTCAGATCGGCTCGGCGTTTTGGCAGTCCCGCGTCCTTCACGTCGCCGCATCGCTCAATATCGCCTCCGTGCTGGGCGATGGACAGCTCGCGGCTGACACGATAGCCGCACGAGTCTCGGCTCAAGCGGATGCCGTATACCGTCTGTTACGCATGCTGGCGGCAATGGGGGTGTTTGAAGAAGTGTCGCCGCGGATTTTCAAGAACAATGCACTTTCCGCCTATTTGCGGGACGACCATCCGAACACTGTCAGGGCCATGATTTTAATGCACAATTCGGTCGAGATGAGTCAGCCTTGGTATCAGCAACTGGAACATGGGATACGTACCGGCGAAGTGCCGTTCCAAATTGCTCACGGCCGGGAGCTGTATGCCTATATGGACGATCATGCCGAATTCGATGCCTTGTTTTCCCGTGCAATGGACAGTGTGGAGGCTTTGACCGGCGACAGTTTTGCCACGGAATTCGATTGGGGACAATTTGGCCGCATCATCGACGTTGGCGGCTCGAAAGGCAGCAAATCGATGGCGATATTGAAGCGGCATCCGCATTTGACGGCTTTGGTATTCGACCGGGAGCAGGTTATTCAGGCAGCGGCTACGTACTGGATCGGCAAGGAGTCGCCTGATCTTCTTTCACGATTAAGCTTCCAATCCGGGGACTTGCTTGACTCGGTTCCAGCCGCCAAAGACGGCAAGGACATTTACTTGCTGAGCGCCATCCTGCATGGCTTGGATGATGAGGATTGTATCAAGGCGTTGCGTAATGTGGCCGCTGCCGGTAGCGGTACAGGCGCCCGGATTGCAGTTATGGAGTTGGTTGTTCCGGATTTGAAGGCCGATATTTCCAGTACCGCCTGCGACATGCAGATGTTCATGGCTACCCGAGGCAGGGAGAGGACGCTTTCGGAGTGGAAGGGTTTATTCGATCAATCGGGATTGAAACTTGATGAGCAAGTGAATCTTAAATTGATTGGGAAGATACTGGTGCTAAGCCAAAATTTTTCGTAACTATTCAGCACATAGAAAAATGGAACACGGATGACACGGATTTACACGGATTTAAAAACGCACAAACCAGGTTCGGACTAAAAATCCGTGTAAACCCGTACTATCTGTGTCGCCTCGGCAACTGCTCCTGCATTGCTGAACCACAGGGATGTGGCGAATGCAGCTTACGCAGGAGCGGTTTTCTGCCTACCTCCTGCGTCCATGCAGTCGTAGAGGCGCCTACTTTTGGCATCCGTGTTCTATTGAGCATACGTTGAGTCGTTACAAAAAGCCTTTTCCTATTTAAATTCTCCTCACCCCAACCCTCTCCAGCAGGAGAGGGGGCTAGGCCGCTTTGTAACTCATAGTATTTATAATGCAAAAAAGTTGTGTAGATACCTATGCAGCAGGAGAGGGAGTTCAATCCTACCAAAATGAGGCGTGACCACGATACAACGTAGCTGCTCCGGTACTCTGAATAGTTACAACCAAAAAGAAATCGACAGCGCCGCACGAGTCCAATGTAAGTCTTATATTCAGATAGTTTTGTCCCCAAAAAGCGCTCAATTCCACGCCGCCCCGATGTCCGTTTGGGCCGCGATGTGTATACTATCCACAATCGCGCCACTTCTTAACTTGATCGACGACGTTAATAATGAACAATCTTTTCCTGATCATCGCCGCGCTATTGCTGGTCGCGCTCAACGGCTTTTTTGTCGCCGCCGAGTTCGGTCTGGTTAAACTGCGGCAAACGCGCATCCGCGCGATTGTTAAAACCCACGGTTGGCGTGGGCGCATTCTGGGCAAGGTGCATGCAAAACTCGATGCCTATTTATCGGCCTGCCAACTGGGCATCACGCTTGCTTCGCTCGGCTTGGGCTGGATCGGCGAACCGGCATTTGCCGGCCTGCTGGAACCCCTGTTCGCCAGGATAGATAATGCCTCGCCGGAGCTGGTACACGGCATCTCATTCACTGTCGCCTTTTCCGCCATTTCATTCCTACACATTGTCGTCGGCGAACTTGCGCCGAAGTCCCTGGCGATACGTAATACCGAAAGAATCGGCTTATGGAGCGCGGTGCCGCTCTACGGATTCTATTGGCTGATGTATCCTGCGATCTGGCTGCTCAATTCCAGCGCCAATTTGGTATTGCATCTGTTTCGCCTGGATAATGTTCATGGTCATGAAGGGCACTATTCGGCCGACGAGCTTAAGCTTATTTTACGTAGCAATCGGCCGGACCCCCGTTTTACCCGCGATGAATGGAATATTCTGGCGAAAACGCTCGATTTTAGCGAACTGGAAGTGTCCGACCTGATGCGGCCTATCCATGAAATCACTGCTTTGCACCGCAACGCATCGTTGCAAAAAAACCTGCAAACCGTATCCGAAAAACGTTTCAGCCGTTATCCCTATTTCGACACTAACGGGGTTGATGTGTTAGGGATGATCCATTTGAAAGATTTGTTCTTCGCCCAGCAGGAAGGCAAAGCGATTGAGGATTTGGCTAATTACCTGCGCCCTATCCAATACATATCGCCGCAGACGCCCGCGCTGGAATTATTCCGCCGATTCCGCATGGGCACATCGCATTTTGCAATCATTGGACAAAAAGGCCAAAAACCGCAAGGCTTCATCACGCTGGATAATTTGTTAAGCGCGATGGTCGGCGAGATACGCGACGAGTTCCGCCAAAACAATAATGACTGGACCCGGCTTGATAACGGTACGCTGATCGGCAAAGGCAGTCTGCCGATATTTTCGCTGGAGCGGATTATCGGGATCGATGTCGAGAACGAAGAGCTTGAATTGGAAGACGAGGTATCGATTGGCGGCCTGATCATGGCCAAACTGCGGGATATTCCGGTGGAAGGCCAGAAAATCGAATTCAACCAGTTCGATGTTGTGGTCAGGAAAATGAATGGACCGCGCATCGTCTTTGTCCAGATTTATCCCAATGAAATAACCGAGATTACGCCTTAGCGGTTGAGCGACGGATGAACAGCGGGCTAGATCAATTATTCGCGGTGCCGTTTGGGTGAAGGACTAACTTCAAATAACAGAATGCCTTATCCGCGTTTATCCGTGTAAATCCGTGGCTAACTAAATCCCACTCCCGGCGCTACCCAATTCTTTAGCCGCAATCAGCAACTCGTCGATAAAGTGCTGGGTGTATAGCGGCAAGTAGTTGTTTTTTAAATAGGCGATCTTGGTTTTTGAGCTGGGAATAAGATGCGATAAATCCCGCGCTACCAGGTCATGATCCATCGCCGGATCATAGGCCATGCCGGCGATAATGCCGACGCCCATGCCCAGACGGACGTAAGTTTTGATCACGTCGGTATCGGCGGCGGCCAGGATGATGTCCAGTTCCATGTCGGTGTTCTTGAATGCGGTTTCGATATTCGAGCGTCCGGTAAAACCGAAGCTGTAAGTGAGTATCGGATAAGACGCGAGCCGTTTAAGAGAAATTTCGCCCTCGCTGAGCGGATGATTTTGCGGCACCACCACCGCATGATGCCATTGATAACAGGGCTTGACCACCAAATCGGCATCTTCGCCGACTTTCTCGGTGCAGATTGCGATATCCGCTTTCCGGGTGTGCAGTTTGTTGATCAGCTGCTCGGGCGAGGCTTCAATCATATAAATCCTGACGCCCGGATATTTTTCTCTAAAGCGCAGGATCGGTTTAGGCAGGAAATACTTGGCCTGGGTATGGGTAGTGGCGATATGCAGGACGCCTTGATTACTGTCGATGTAATCGGCCGCGATGGTCTGGATATTGTTTTTAGCCATGTTAATGGTTGCGACTTCTTCCATGATGCGGCGTCCCAATGAGGTCAAGCCTACCAGTTTTTTACCCTGCCGTTCGTAGATAGGCGAACCCAGCTCGGATTCGAAAAGTTGCAATTGCCGGCTGACCGCCGATTGCACGATGTGCATTTTTTCCGCCGCTTTTGACAGACTGAAATCGTTTTCCTGAAGAACACGAAGTAGTTCGATTTGGCTTAAATTCATTTATTGGGATGTTTCCTTGTTTAAAAGATCAGGAGAGCACGAGCGACTCTCCATCGCATGGAATTAAAGCATAAAACCACGAAGACACGAAGAGCACGAAGTTTTTAGGAAAGTATTTGATTTTATAACAGTCCTTGTTTGCTTTGACGTAAAGCAATTGACTAACTATGCCTTAAGCGTAGGGAGTGCCGTGCGCGCCATCAGTGAGTTAGAGCGCACACGCCATTCTGTCTGAACTCGTCTAATCCCCAGCGAAAAAGGCGCGCGCGGCGCGCCCTACTCTGCTCCCGGCGCGTAGCCCGACAACCTCTATTAATGAAACCAATGCGCGTGACGTATCCGCAGGTCAACCTTGTCGCCTTTATTCAGCTGCAAGCGCTTGAACTGGTCATTGGGCATTTCCGCATAAACGCTTGCAGACTGACCGTTCAAGCCGCTTTTGACCAGTTCAATACGGATCAACGAGCCTAGATGTTGCCAATCTTTCAAGATCACAAACGCATCGTTGTCGCCTGCCGATTTGGCAATGACAATATCGTGCGGCCTGACATGCGCAACGCGGCCTTTCTGGTGCCCGGCCGGCAAACCGGCTATTTGCAGCCAATCGGCGTCGTGGTCTTCTAAATTGAAAATATTGGTCTGTCCAATAAACTTGGACACGAAAGCATTGCTCGGATGATCGTAAATATCGCTGGGCGAACCTTGCTGCTCGATACGCCCGTGGTTGAGCACAACAACCTGGCTGGCAACTTCCATCGCTTCTTCCTGGTCATGGGTGACAAAAATACTGGTGACGTTCAAGTCATGGTGCAAGTTGCGCAACCATTGGCGCAAGTCCTTGCGCACGCTGGCATCCAACGCACCGAACGGTTCGTCGAGCAACAACACCGAAGGCTCGACGGCCAAGGCCCGAGCCAATGCGATACGCTGGCGTTGGCCCCCGGAAAGCTGGTCGGGATAGCGGTCGTGCAGCCAGTCAAGCTGCACCAAATTCAATAAATCATGCACTTTCTTGCGGATAATCGCTTCGCTCGGCCGCTCGCGGCGGGGCTTGACCCGTAAGCCGAACGCCACGTTCTCAAATACGGTCATGTGCCGGAACAGCGCGTAATGCTGGAATACAAAGCCGATGCCGCGTTGGCTGACGTCGTGATCGGTTTTGTCCTGGCCGCTGATTAATACCCTGCCTTCATCGGCACTTTCAAGGCCGGCAATAATGCGCAACAACGTGGTTTTGCCGCAACCGGAAGGCCCTAATAAGGCCACCAGCTCACCTTCCGGGATTTCCAGGTTAATATGATCCAGCGCGGTAAAGGTACCGAATTTTTTACTGATATCAGAAAGTAAAATGCTCATAACGGAAGTCTCAAAAATAAAATCATTGTGCTTATCGGTTGGCTTGCCGCCATTCCAAAACTGTTTTTAAAATCAATGTCACGATAGCCAAACCTGCCAGAATCGAAGCGCCGGCAAAGGCGCCGACCACATCATAGTCGTTATAATTGACTTCCACATGCAACGGCAGCGTATTGGTCAAGCCCCGGATATGGCCGGAGACCACGGAAACCGCGCCGAATTCGCCCATCGCCCTGGCGTTGCACAACAACACGCCGTACAGCAAAGCCCATTTGATATTCGGTATCGTAACCGCCCAAAAAGTCTTCCAGCCGCTAGCACCCAGCGACAGCGCCGCCTCTTCTTCCTGGTTGCCCATTTCCTGCATCAGCGGAATCAACTGCCGGGCAACGAAAGGAAAGGTGATAAACAAGGTCGCCAGAATAATTCCCGGAACCGCAAAGATGATTTTTACGTTGTGCGCCATCAGCCATTCGCCGAACCAGCCTTGGGCGCCGAACAACAACACGAAAATAAATCCTGAAATAACCGGCGACACCGAAAACGGCAAGTCGATCAAGGTGGTCAACAAACTCTTTCCGGCAAACTCGAAACGGGTGATTGCCCAGGCCGCGGCAACGCCGAATACCGTGTTCAACGGCACGGTAACCAATGCGGTCAATAAAGTCAGATTGATAGCGGCCAGGGTATCGTCCTGGGATAACGCCTGCCAATAAGTTTCTACGCCTTTGGAAAAAGCCTGAAAAATAACCAGGCCTAACGGCAGGCAGATAAACAGGCCGATAAAGCTCAGCGCAATCGCAATCAAGCTCCACCTGACCCAATCCGGGTCTTGCAGCGCCAGTTGTTGACGCGCAACCAGTTTGGCCGGGTTTATCGGTTGGGTAACAGTGCTCATATCAGCATCATCCTCATAATTGTCCGGAGCGCTTGCGCACCCAGTATTGCAACAGGTTAATCAACAGCAGCAGCAGAAACGAAATCACCAGCATCGTCAGGGCGATAGCGGTGGCGCCTTCAAAATCGAATTGTTCCAGCTTGGTGACGATCAATAGCGGCACAATTTCCGATACATAGGGAATATTGCCGGCAATAAAGATAACCGAGCCGTATTCGCCGACGCCTCGGGCAAAAGCCAAGGCAAAACCGGTCAATAAGGCCGGAAAAACATTCGGGAAAATAATTTTGCCGAAAACCTGCAAGCGCGTTGCGCCCAGGCTGGATGCGGCCTCTTCCATCGTTGTTTCAAATTCCAGCAACACCGGTTCGACGGTGCGCACGACGAACGGGATGCTGATAAAAATCAGCGCCATCACGATACCCAAGGGTTTAAAAGCCACCTGGATGCCAAAGGTATCGGACAGCAGTCTGCCGAGAAAACCGCTGGGCTGGAAGATAGTCGCCAAGACGATACCGGCCACGGCTGTCGGCAGCGCGAACGGGAAGTCGATCAGGGCATGGAAAAAGCGCTTGCCGAAAAACGAATAACGCACCAACACCCAGGCGACGATAAAACCGAAGAAGCCGGCGACAAAAGCGGCCACCAACGCGGTGACAAAGCTGACGCGAAACGAATGCAGCACGCGTTTGCTGGTGATGATATTGACGTAATCGTCCCAGCTCAGTTGGAAGCTTTTAAACACCAGGGTGCTTAGCGGGATTAAAACCACCAGGCTTAGATAAACCAGGGTGAACCCGATGGCCGGGCGAAACCCCGGCATGATGCTGCTTTTTGCCATTACCTCTCTCCACTATCAATTTTATCGTTCCCACGCCGGAGCGCTCGTCGTTATACACATCTCGACGTAGGCCGGAATAAGCCGGTTCGCGCGATAGCAAGAACTGGCGTTTCCGGCACTCCGATTGCCGGAAACGCCCGCCCTTGCTATCGCCGGGCGGGCTTATTCCGGCCTACATCCGAGCCATTCCAGCGTAACCGGCGCACCAGCACGCTACGACTACCTAGTTATTTCCCCGGCCCGTAGATCTGGTCAAAAATCCCGTTATCGGCAAAATGCTTTTTCTGCGCGGCTTCCCAGCCGCCAAGTTGATCGATTGTTACCAACGCCACCGGCTTGAATTGTTTGGCATACTTGGCCGCAATTTCAGGATCGGTCGGGCGATAGAAGTTTTTGCCGATGATTTCCTGGCCTTCCTTGCTGTATAAATATTTCAGGTATTCGGTCGCGACTTCGGTGGTGCCGTGTTTACGCGCCACATCCTCAACCACGGCCACTGACGGCTCGGTCAGGATGCTTGATGAAGGCGTGACAATCTCAAATCTATCCGCGCCGAATTCGCGCAGCACCAAGTAAGCTTCGTTTTCCCAGGTAATCAACACGTCGCCGATTTCCCGTTCGACAAAGCTGGTTGTCGATCCGCGTGCGCCGGAATCCAATACCGCCACGTTTTTATATAACTTGCTGACGAATGCCGTTGCAGCGGCTTCGTCGTTGTTGTTCGCTTTAAGCGCATAAGACCATGCGGCCAAGTAGTTCCAACGCGCACCGCCGCCGGTTTTAGGGTTCGGGGTTACCACGCTGACGCCGGGTTTGACGATGTCGTTCCAATCTTTGATGCCCAGCGGGTTGCCTTTACGCACCAGCAAGACAATGGTGGATGTATACGGCGAGCTATTGTGAGGCAACAATTTTTGCCAATCTTCCGGCACTAACTTCCGTTTTTGATACAGTTGGTCAATGTCGTTGGACAAAGCCAAGGTCACCACGTCGGCTTCCAGGCCTTCCAATACCGAACGCGCCTGTTTTCCCGAACCGCCGTGAGACTGGTTGATCGTTACCGTATCGCCGGTTTTATCTTTCCAATATTTGGCAAAAACGCCGTTGTATTCCTTGTACAGCTCGCGTGTCGGGTCGTAAGAGACATTAAGCAGGTTAATGTCGGCCGCTGAAACTTGGCTTGCGGCAGCTGCCGACAACGCAGCCGCTGCGATAATCCGGATAAAATGTTTATTCATGAATAAAAGTCCTGGTTCAGGTTATTCAAACGATAAAGGCGTAACTTGTGGATGGGCTTAATCTCACTTGCCCGGATTGCTCTTGGGCAAGTGAGAAACTTCAACCAATCGCCGAACTATTTTCCCGGTCCGTAGATCTGGTCAAACACGCCGTCGTCGGCAAAATGTTTTTTCTGTGCCGCATCCCAGCCGCCGAAGGTATCGATTTTGACCAATTCCAATGGTTGGAACTGCTTGGCATACTTGGCGGCCACTTCAGGATCGGTCGGACGATAGAAGTTCTTGCCGATAATGTCCTGGCCTTCTTTGCTGTACAGATACTTCAGGTATTCGGTCGCGACTTCTACAGTGCCATGTTTGCGCGCCACATCTTCAACAACAGCGACCGGCGGCTCAGCCAGGATACTCAATGAAGGCGTAACGATTTCAAACTTGTCAGAACCGAATTCACGTAAAGCCAAGTAAGCTTCGTTTTCCCAGGCAATCAAGACATCGCCGATTTCGCGTTCGATGAACGTCGTGGTCGATCCGCGAGCACCGGTGTCCAGCACCGCAGCATTCTTGAACAATTTACCGACGAATGCTTTAGCCGCCGCTTCGTCATTATTGTTGGCTTTAAGCGCATAAGCCCAGGCCGCCAGATAGTTCCAACGTGCGCCGCCGGAGGTTTTCGGGTTCGGCGTTACGATGCTGACGCCGGGTTTGACGATGTCGTTCCAGTCTTTAATAGCCAGCGGATTGCCTTTGCGCACCAGGAACACAATCGTGGAGGTATACGGCGAGCTGTTGCCGGGCAACAGGCTTTGCCAGTTTTCCGGGATCAGTTTGCGTTTTTGGTAGAGCTGGTCGACGTCATAAGCCAGCGCCAAAGTCACCACGTCGGCTTCCAGGCCTTCCAGCACCGAACGCGCCTGCTTTCCCGAGCCGCCGTGAGACTGGTTGATCGTTACCGTATCGCCGGTTTTGGCTTTCCAGTATTTGGCGAAAGCGCCGTTGTATTCCTTGTACAACTCGCGGGTCGGGTCGTAAGAAACGTTGAGCAGGTTAATCTCCGCCGCACGTACCTCGCCAGCTGCCGCTACGGCTAATAAAGCCGCAAAGACAATATTGGTAAATTTGCTTTTCATAAGTAAAACCTCTTGCTCGGATTGTTTAAAACGCTAATTGGAAGCGTGTTGCAAATATGGATTCGTTGGGCAAATCGCGGGTTCTGGCGCTGCCGCCGTCGAACTCTACGTTTTCATAATCGGCGCGGATAACGGCGTTGCTGTTCAGGAACCAGTTAGCGCCTATCGCCCATGCCCTGGCTCTTGACGCCGATTGGTTCGGATCGACAATCAGGAAGGTACTGTTGTCTACGTTCAATGAGCTATAACGCGCCGCCAATTGCAGGGCGCCCCAATTGCCTTTCAGCGGGTCGAAGTTGCGTATTGGTTTAACGCCGGCAAAACTGTTATCTTCGCCGGTGACTACGTAAGAACCTTGAATCTGCCAGGCATTATTCCTCTGATTAACCCTCGTGTTGCCGCTAACCAGATGCTGGGACGAAACCACATATTCGGCCATTGCGCCAAACGGACCGGCATACCAATAACCTTGCGGATAAATACGGTAACTGCCGCCATCGGACGTAGGCGCCGCAAAGCCGGTCCTGACGTTTGCGTAATTGAGGAACGTGGTTCTGCCGATAGGCGTCGCCAGATTCGCAAGAGTCTGCCTATCCGGATTTCCCGCGGAACCTGCGACACCGAATCCCAGGCCTTCCAGCCAGGAATTGCCGGAGTGGTGGAACGGATGGGCGAAGATACGGCCGACCAGTTCTTTATTGTTACTGGTACCGGCCGAATTGTAAGCCGGGCTGCCGCTGTCTCCCGAGCCGTTGGTCACGCCGAACTGGTAGGTAAACGTATTTTTGGTGTCGATAGGACCGGCGACTGTTTCAGGCTTATGCCCCGGCAGCGAGAACCCACCGTGCAACTGCACGCCTACGTCGCGGTTAGGCGCTAAATAAGTCGGGAACGCGCGTTCCAGGAACACGCCGTCGGAGTCGCCCTGCAAGCGCTCAAGACTGATTGAAGGCTTGAATTTGCCGACCAACAGGCTGGCTGAAGGATGGTAGGCGTAATCGAGATAAGCATCCGGCAGAATGTTACTGCTCGCGGCAAAGTCGGGCATGATTTTGAAATAGATATTTTTGAAGAAATAACCTTCCAGCCAGATACGCGCTTGCTTGACTTCGAATTTATCGATCGAACGGCCCGCATTGTCGTCGATATAAAAGCGCCCATCGGTTTGCACAGAGCCGCGCACCCGCACTTGGTGTTTTTTATCCGAAGACGTAATCTTGAAACCATCCGCACCGGCATCGAATACCGGCAGTTTTTGGAAGGTACTGGTCGTCACTTCATCCTGAAGTTCCAGTTTACGTTCCAAAGTGTTCACTTTTCGGCTTAACTTTTCCACCTCGGGAGCTGCGGTAACGGGTTTAGCGGATAATGCGCCGGCCCGATCCAGCTTTTCCAAACGGCTTTCCAGTTCGCGAATCCGCCGCTCCAGCGCTTCGGTATCGGCATGCGCATCGGGAATACCGAATAACGCAAGATTGATGACGCTTGCCAAAGCAGTGCGTTTAAAATGTTTCATGGTTTTAGTCCTCAAAAAAATCTATACCATCCGGTGGTCCGGTCAGGCTGCTATCTCTCGTATAGTATTTTTAATCGCCGTTTTTTTTACGGTAGAAGTGGGTAATTACTTATTATCAAAGCGTAATTTCTCCTTACGCTCGATTTGTACGACCTTGCTTTCATGAATGATGATTTCCACCGAACCGAACTTAATGTCTTGCAGAATCGTCGCAATCTGATTTGCTATTTCAGCGGTTCGCGATTCTTTCTGTGTTTTTTCCAATTTAAGCGCCATCAAAATGCTCCCGAAAATCATTACTGATGAAAGTAAACGCTGTCGTTTACTTACGTTGGAAGCAAGTTTAAAGAGGATTTAATATTTAATAAAACGACATTATTAGATGCATATATCTAATTAGGAGATATTAAGCCGCTCAACTGTTTCTCTCTCAACAATTGATCAGCAAATTCAATCGGCTGGGTTGCAAGTTTTTCCGGTACAGCGGCAAGCGGCTGTCTGGCGTGGAGCGGATAATTCGTGTGGGTAAATGCGGAGATGGATTACGTATCTTGAAGAAAGGCGGAGGTACGATGACTAATAAAGTCAGGGTGCCTACCGGCAGATGGTGCTTACGAGGCTGTGAAAGTATTCGTTTTTAGAAAAAACTAAGAATTCACCACGAAGGCACGAACGACTGCAAGGATGCAGGAGGTAGAGCAATGCAGGAGCAATTGCCGAGAACACGAAGTTTTCAATATATTGAATTAAAAGGATTGTTTTTCTTCGTGTACTTCGTGGTGAAAAATGTTTTTAGCGTAATTTGGATAATACTTTCACAGTCTCGGGCTCGATGCGCTCCCTCCCCGGCTGGTTTGTCGGTTCAGGTTGCCCAGGCTGTCCACATTATAGGTGGTGCCGAGGTTCCGGGGATCGGTAATGCCGGTGATTTGTCCGAGGTTGTCGTAGGTCGTGTCGATTTGTCCCAAGGTGCTGCCGATGACGCTGGGATGCGGTTCGAGTTGGCGGACCGGTTGGTTCAGGGCGTCGTATTTGTAGGTGGTGACGGCTGGGGCTGGAAGCTGGCGCTGACCGATTGTTCTTGGCTTAGGGTGACGGTGCAGGTGGGCGCTGTGCAGGCGCCGAGCCAGCCGCCGAAGGTCGAGCCGGAGTTTTTCGGGCTACGTCCCCATTTTTACGGTTTCGGCATCATAATCCCTGGTGTCGAATCGCACCAGTCCGGTGTCGCGGTCATACAGCCCGCCCCCTCATCTTTACCGCGAATATCATTGTCCGCGAAAGACGATAAGATCCGGAGATGCAACGTCCGTAACAGCGGAGTCTGAGAAATGCTCATGCTCCCAAGAATCACTGTCTTCCATTTCCTTTGCGCACTTTAGAAGAAAACTGGCAATTGCCTTAAGCGTCTTTGGTTCTGCTTGTAGCGTCACCTCAGACAGGCTAACAAGCTGATTGTCATCACCCTCAATGTAACCCGAAGAACTTCATGTTAAACCACCGTATTGTTAAGTGTCGGGGCAGCTTGGGGGCTGCGAACAGAGAGGCATGAAAGGATTTAGAGCACATGGATCCCAATTATGGCCGTTAAGCAATGCTTGGCTCGTCGGGCCGCCGTCGCAACCCTATTTTCTTTATTTTTTGGAGAACCAGAGATCGCTGAGAAAATCTTCGGGAATTCCATCTACAGCCGGATCAATGTTAAGGCTATCTAATCGATCAAACCATTCTTCTCGTAAACTATCTGGCAATCTACTCCCACACCAAGGGCAAAAATGTATTTCCAAATAGCTAGTGCCTCCGTCAAAGATTTTAAGCCCGTATTCTCGAAATTTTGATACAAAAACAACGCCACTTTCACCCGAATTGATAGCATCATTCATGTTCTGGCAACAATGATAATTCTTCATAAATTAATTTTCCTTCCATGAATAGAGAAATGGGGACGGAGCCTGATATTCTGCTGACCGATTATTCTTGACTCAGGGTGACGACGTAGCAGTCGAAAGTGGAGCCGGAGTTTTTCGGGCTACGTCCCCATTTTATTCGCAAGGCCAGGGTGGAGCGCTAACCTCACATCACAGAATGTTAGGCAATGGAATAGAAGGGGCTTCCGCTAGTTTGCAAGCCGGGGGCTTAGCAACTAGCGGAACGTTTATCGTTTATGACTATCCGGACTAGATTGACTGCAACTCAGCCAGAAACTCTTCCAGAGTTCGACTCACCAGTTCAATCATGCAGTAAATTTGCATCGGGGTCATCGTGCTGTGGTTTTCTATGGCGGCACAGATGCCGTGGTTGATGCCGTCCAAGGCGTGGATGGCGTATTCCAGTTTGCTGAGGTCTTCCGGTGTGCTAATCATGGACTTCACCGTTAAACAAGGCGGTGAGGCGGTCGGCTAGGAGGGTTAAATTAGACATGACTGTCTCCTTTGATTTTGTGAAAAATAGAGGGTGTCGGGAGTTCACAACTGTCAAAGGGCAGTCAGGCCTATTTCCCTTGCGGGTCTTGTATTAGCCTACTCCCGACATTGATCTGAACCATTGCGAGGATAGGCGTGCAATGGTTGAAAAATGGCAGGCACAAAAAAACCGCATGGTCTTTCGGGTGCGGGTTCCGCTTTGAAGAGTTGTGAGACTCGAAACGAAGCATAGCCTGGGGACAAGAGCGTGTCAACCAACACCAACACTAGCCCAGGGGATTTCTTGGCTTATTGATAGGGTCCTGACATTCCAATATGAGGGCCGTAGGGTGCGATGAGGAACGAACCGCACAGTTCGCGTTACTCGATTGATACGGTTCACTACGTTAACCTCATCCTACGGGCTAAAGTATCCCAACGAACAGTCCATTTGCATCAAAGCGAACGCCTTGACCAACCGCAACCAAGACCTGCCCCTCATCTTTACCGCGAATATCATTGTCCGCGAAAGACGATAAGATCCGGAGATGCAACGTCCGTAACAGCGGAGTCTGAGAAATGCTCATGCTCCCAAGAATCACTGTCTTCCATTTCCTTTGCGCACTTTAGAAGAAAACTGGCAATTGCCTTAAGCGTCTTTGGTTCTGCTTGTAGCGTCATCTCAGACAGGCTAACAAGCTGATTGTCATCACCCTCAATGTAACCGAAGAACTTCATGTTAAACCACCGTATTGTTAAGAGTCGGGGCAGTTACTCAGGGATTGTGAACAGAAAGACATGTAAGCCTCCTCTACCCAGCTTAACCCCATCTTGCTTGCTATGCTCCCATGGAAATCGATTCCAATCGTCCATTCCCTTCCCAAAATATTGCGCCAAGCTCTTCGCAATTTATTTCTCTTCCAAATCCCTCATGAAAATTTACAGTACATTTTGAAATATCAAATAAATCACTTATCAAATCAAAATCCATACCGATTAGCTCCCTATTATTATAAATAACAGAGCCAAAGCTCTCGACAGAGACCAAAATATCATTTTCAATGGCGAATCTTATTCTTTCTTTTTTAGCTTCATAAACCATATGGTTTTCGGATTCATATTCATCTACCAACAACGTTTCAAACGGCAATTCTGAAAGTGAAATGTTACTTTCAAAGATCATATAACCAATAGACACTGTCGGTTTCCACTCCCAAATCATAGTCAGTTTCCTTTTCGCCTTTGAGAATGATTTTCCCCTGTCTCATCATATTTTCCTTTCCAATGATCTCTATCTCTTTCAATTTCCCGTCTTTCTTTTGCAGGCATACCATCTCTCTTAGCTTGTTCTAACCTTGCCTTTGCTTCATTCCACTTTTCTTTTGCGGATTCTCTGGTTACTTTGTTCAACAGCACGATTAGACATCGGAAAGTGGCTCGATGCGCCCCTATCCGGTTTTATTTTTAAAACCCTTCAAGCCAATAGTCTTTATCAAGAACATACTTATCAATAAAAAAACCTTCTGGATATTGAATAAACCCAGATTTCGTTGAAAATCTTTTTTGCGCATTTAGAGCATTACGCTCACTAGAATAGATCCCAAGAAGTTTCACATCTTCATCATCTTCGCTTTCTCTAACATGTTGTAGAACAAAAACATTTACAGTACTTTCTATAGTCATAATATTTCAAAAATTTCCTCTATCGCCCCATTTCTTTATTTTGTTATATTCACTGCCTGGGCCAGTTGGATAATTACCTTTCCCATATTTTTCATCTAATAATTCCTTAGCAAGGTCTTTACCACTTTGTCCAGGCTGGGGTTTCCGCCCTTTTGCCCAGCTAGGAATATCTGTAGCAGCTTCTTTTCCTGATTTCTTACTTGGCTTAACGCCTTGTTTATTTGCCCCTTTACCTGATGAGGCACATACAGGTCTCATTGTTGGAATTAAGCATTCTGGGTACAGTGGCTCAATCCCATCATCGGGTGCCCCCGAATATACAGGCGGCTCACCGCATAACCCGAACGGATCAACCCAATTAACCGGATCGCTCAACACATACCCATAAAGATTTGTATTCCCTCCACCAAACCCAATCGGGTCTTTCACCGTCCACCGCCCGGTTTCCGCATCATAATCCCTGGCGCCGAATCGGACCAGTCCGGTGTCGCGGTCATACAGCCCGCCGGCATAGCCGAACGGCTGGAAGCCGGGGTTGCTGTCCTGGATGACTTTGCCCCAGACGTCGTAATCCAGCTGTTGGATGACGGTGTTGGTGGCAATGTCGACGACCAGTCTCGGACTGCCCAGGTGATCCTTGATCAGCCGGTAAGTCACGCCGCCTTTGATCATGAAGTCCGGCACGTTGGCACCGGTGGCGTAGACGAAGCGGCTAATGACTTGGTTGTTGCCGTCCAGTTCGGCGATGGGTTTAAGCTGGTCCTGGTATAGGAAGCCCTGTTCTAGCACGTGGTTGCGTTGCTTGCCGATGCGGCGGTTTTGGCCGTCGATCACGTAGTCGATGACGGTGCCGCCGGGCAAGATGACTTGTCTCAGGTTGCCCAGCACGTCGTAATGGTAAGCGGTGCTGGCGCTACCGACGGTCTTGGTTTTCAGTTCGCCGTTGGCGCTGTAGTCATAGGTCGCGTTGTTATAGTCGAGCAGCCGGTCTTGGGCGTCGTAGTGGGCTATCGGCGTTCCATTCAAATCGGTGCGGTTGCCGTTGCTGTCGTAGCCGTAGCTGGATTGTATGGCTCCATTCAGTTTCACTTCGATCAAACGCCCTGCCACATCGTAGGCGTAATCATAGGTGCTGGAGCTGCCGCCGACGGTTTCCAGCTTTTGGGTCATCCGGCCCAGTTTGTCGCGGCTGAAATCGGTCTTGTACAGGTCTGCCGTCGCGTACTTGGCCAGATAGCCGGTGATTTCGCCGAAGCCGTTATAGGTGGTGCTGTCGCTCAGGCTGCCGAGGGCGGTGCCGGTCAGTAGGCCGTTTTGGGCGTTTCGGCTCAGGGTTAAATCGCCGGCTTTGATCAGCAGGCTGTCGGCATCGTAACCGTAGGCAATCGGCGTGCCGCCGTTGACGTTGATGCTGTTGACGCGGAAGTCGTTGTCGTAGCTTTTGCCGACGCTGCCGGTGACGGCCCCCGACCACGCGGTCCGGGTCGGCAACGCTCCGCTGAAGCGATAGTCCAGTTTGTTGCCGTCCGGCGTGGCGATGCCGGCGAGTTTACCGGTGGCGGGATCGTAGCGATAGCTGAGATTGCCTTCGGGTACGCCGATGCTGCCGGTGCGTCCGGCGGCGTCGTAGGTGTAGTCGATGGTTTGGCCGTCCGGGCGTTGTATCCGGGTCAGCTGTTTGTCGAGGTTGTATTGGTACAGGGTGCTGTTGCTGCCCGCGCCCACTTCCGGCGGCACGGCGGACTCGGTCTGGTTGACCGGGGTGTAGCTAAAGCGGTGTCCGGGACGGCCGGGCGGCAGCAGTTCGGTCAGGTTGCCGCCGGCATCGTAGCTGAACAGGATTTCGCGGTTATCCGGCAGGATTTGCCGGGTCACCCGCCCGGCCAGGTCGTACTCGTACTTGACTTGCCGTCCGAGCGGGTCGGTGACGCTGTCGAGGTAGCCTTGCGGGTTGTAGGCGAAGCCGATGAGGCGCTCGTCTGTTCCGCTGCCCTGGGCGATGGTGGCCGGACGCCCTTGAGGGTCGTAAGTAGTATTGACTGGCAGGATTCCAGTCGTTTGGCTTTGGGTGACGCGGCCTAAGCTGTCGATCACCGCCTTGGTTTGCCGGGCGGCCGCGCTGGTGGCGGTGAAGGTTTGGCTGGCGGCATCGTAGACGCTGGTCTGGGTGCGGCTGTTGACGGTGACGCTGTCGGTCAGCTGGGTCAGGCTCATCGGGTTGTTGCGGTCGGTCAGCACGGCGCTACGCTGGCCGCTCAGGTTGGCGGTCAAGCCGCCGGTCGTGGTTTGCTGGCTTTTGAGTGTCGACGACAGCATGGAAAAGCGCGGATCGGGGCCTTTGACTGAGGTGGTGACGGTGCCGTCGGCTTCGGTGGTCGTTGTGCTGCCGTCGGTTTTGTCCAGTGTGGTCGAGGTGGTGTTGTCGGGCTGGGTGTGTTGCCGCTCCCGGTCGCCGGTGCCGAGGCGATGCACGGTGTGGCGGGTGACCCGGTTCAATGCGCTGGTCACGGTGGCGGTATGGCCGTCGGCCAGTTCGGTACGGGATAAGGTGGTGCCTCCGCCGGCGGCGTCCGTGTCGGTCAACAGCCGGCCTTGCGTATCGTAGGTGAAGGTGGAGGCATGGCCGTTGGGGTCTTTGAACGAGGTCATCAAGCCGTCGGCGCTGTAGGCCATTTGGTGGCTTTCGTTGGCCGGGTTGGTGACTTTGGCGAGATAGCCGTTGCTGTCCACTGCGAACGTAGTACGTTGCCCAAAAGGAGCTACGATGTCTGTGGGATGGCCCAAAGCATCATGTTCGATACGGGTGATCAGACCGTCGCCGTCGGTCACTTGGCTTAGGCGGCCCTGGGCATCGTAGGTAAAGCTGAACAGGGTTGCTCCGGTGAGGGTGTTGAGGGTGGCAAGATGCCGTCCTGCCGGGTCGAAGCGGTACAGTTCTGCGCCATCTTCTGAGGGAATGGCGATTTCTCTGGCGTTAAAGCCGGGCAATACGGGGGAAACTCGGCGAATGATGTGGTTTTGGTTGTCGCTGACATACCAGCTGCCGTCTACGCCAACGGCAACGCCGGGAGGGGCGTTAACCAAAGCCTGGGCCGCCGGTCCGCCGTCGCCGCTAAAGCCTTTTGTTCCGTTACCCGCTACGGTGGCGATGATGCCATCCGGGCCGATTCGGCGAACTCTATTGTTGCCGTTATCGGCGATATACACGCTGCTGTCCGCGCCAACGGCGATAGAGTAAGGGTAGTTAAACGAGGCCTGAGCCGCGGGTCCGCCATCGCCGCTATAGCCGACGGCGCCGTTACCCGCTATCGTGGCGATGATGCCATCCACGCCTACCCGGCGAATTCGATGGTTGCCAATATCGGCGATATATAAGTTGCCGGCTGTACTCACGGCGATACCGACCGGGGCATTCAGCGAGGCGGAGGTCGCCGGACCGCCATCGCCGCTATAGCCGCGCGTGCCGTTACCGGCTACGGTGGCGATGATGCCATCCGGCCCTACCCGGCGAATTCTGTTGTTCTCGCCATCGCTGATATATAAGCTGCCGTCTGCGCCAACGGCGATACCGACCGGGGCATTCAGCGAGGCGGAGGTCGCCGCTCCGCCATCGCCGCTAAAGCCTTTTGTTCCGTTACCCGCTACGGTGGCGATGATGCCGTTCGGGCTGACCCGGCGAATTCGATGGTTCAAGAAGTCGCCGATATACAAGCTGCCATCGGGACCGACGGCGATGCTGTGAGGATAATTAAACGACGCCTGGGTGGCCGGCCCGCCATCGCCGCTAAATCCCGGTATGCCGTTACCCGCTACGGTGGCGATGATGCCGTTCGGGCCGACCCGGCGAATTCGATGGTTGCCCTGTTCCATGAAATACACGCTGCCGTCTGCGCTGACGGCAATGCCGATAGGGGAATTAACTAAAGCCAAGGCAGCCGGGCCGCCATCTCCGCTGAAGCCTCTTGTTCCGTTACCGGCTAAGGCGGTAATCACGTTGTTTATAGCTGTGCCTGAAACGCTACGCTGGCTGCCATCGCCTTGATAGAGTATCTGGGTAACCGGATCATAGAGGTGATGGACACTGAGTTCCCAACCCGCTTGCGCAGATTTGCGGGCATCTTCTTGGCCGATAGTGCTTGTATACTCTTGCCAGAGTATTGCCGGCTGCCTAGAAGGAATATCTCCGGGAATACGTTGGCCGCTGGTTGCGCCAAAGCTTGCGGCTAAATACGGAGGCAAAGTGTAAAAGCCTGGATAGGCATAGCCGATACGAATCTGGGCAGTTTGCAGACCCGACATGGCACGTCCATAAGCATCCATGCCATCCCAAGTGAAGGTATAGCTTTGGTTAGGGGCTGCCGGAAATCTCTGGCTGATTACCCTGCCCGCAATTCTTATTTCAAGGTCTATGCGTTGCAATGTGCCAGGGACTGCCGCGCCACTTAATGAAATCTGTATCGTATTACTTCCCTTTCTGCCCAGTACCCGGTCACTGCGGTAATTAAGGCTAAAAGGCGTTCCGGTAATATCCATCGTCTCGCCCAGTGTCTGGTTTTCGCATTCGATGATCGAACCGCTTGCCTGACAGGGCTTGTCCAATTTTTTACCGGCATCGGATTGTGCTTGTTGCTGTTTCGGTGCAGTCGAGCCGGCGGCCGGGCTGGTTCCATAATTCATGTCATAGGTTGAAAAATGGTCGATCGGCACTCGCTGCAAGCTTTTCCCAACGGCGTAGGTTGAGGCAAGCTGGGTGCGCTCCGCTAGCGTCACGCCCAAGGCCGGGTCGTTATCGGCAATGTTGTCGCCGTTGGTATCCAGGTCGGCAGCCGCGCCGGAAATACCGACAATCTTAACGATTCGGCCATCCTTTGAAGGTATCCAGGCGCTTTTGTCTTTGTCGTAGTAGCCAACCGGAACTTGTATTCCGGTAGGAAAGCCGAGAAAGTTGTCCACGTAAAAGTATACCGGCTGGCTGAACAGGACTTCTTTACCGGCAACGCTGACATTGACTTCATCGGCGCCGATTTCCACGGCATAGGTATAACCGCTGGTTGCCGGTAACGGTCCCGGCATGGCTTTGGGGCCATTGTCGCCGACGGTGTATTCGGTAAACCGCAAATTGAGGCGGGTGACCGGTACGGTGGTGCCATCCGGCCGGTAGATTTGCGCTTGGGTGCCTTGTGGAATTAAAACGGTGGCTTGCCGGGTGCCGTTCGCATCGGTTTGGCTGCTGCCTTGGGCCATTTGCATCGCTGTTGCGGCGGATAAATCCACGGTGGTGACGGCGGCATCCTTGGCTATTAGCACGGCGTCTTCGACGTTCTGATAATCCTGCCAGCCCGGAGTCAGTTGCCGTTGGGCATTCAGGTATCCGGTTTTCGCGTAGTTGACGGTCAACAAACCACCGCCATTAGCGGCCATGTCGAACAGGCCGTCGGCCCGGCTCAAGGTTTGGCCCAGCTCCGGGTGATCCTTGATGGTGACGGTCACGCCGGGCAGCGGGTTGTTGTCTTTGTCCAACACTTTGCCGCGAATGACGGCGACGCGTTTGGCATCGATAGTGCCGGGGGCGACGCCGGTCTGGATCGGGTTGCTGCCTGAGTAGAGAAATTCGGCCGCAGCCGAAACGGTGGTGGCCAAGGTGGCGTCGATTGGGGGCGCGGTAACCGCCGGATCGGGCGGCAGGCCTTGATCGGGGCCTAGCGATACGGCCAGGGCTACTGCGGTACCTTCCGCTACCGATGCCCCGGCACTTGGAGTTTGCGAAACAACGCTGCCGGAACCGGCCGGGTTATTGATAAAGCTGAATTGACCGAGGTTTAGTTTGGCGCCGGCAAGGGCTGTTTCCGCGGCGGCCCGGCTGAGGTTGACGACGTTCGGGACGCTGACTAATCCGGCTTGCGCGACTGTTATTGTGTAACTTTGACTGACAGTGCCGCCTTTACCGTCGGCGACGGCGACGCTCACCGGCTGGGCGCCGGTTTGCTTGGCGGCCGGCGTCCAGTTGATCAAGCCGCTTTGTGCGTTGATGCTCATGCCTGTGGGGTACGCGGTAAGGCTATAGGTCAGGGTATCGTTATCCGGATCGGCGGCATCGACATCATAGCGGTAGAGACTGCCTTCAGTCGCTGTGAGTATCGGGTTGGAGCTGATTTACGGCGGGTTATTGGCCGGGATGACGACGGACACGGTCACCAGCGATGTGGCGGGGTCGCTATTGGCCAGCCCGTCGTTGACGATGAGCTGGCCGACATAATCGCCGGTTTGGTCGGGGGTAAAGACGGCTTTGGCTTGATCGGCTTGCTGGATCGCAACGCTACTGCCCGCGGGTTGATGCAGTAAAGACCAACTATAGGTCAGGGCGTCGCCATCGACATCGGAAGAGCGGCTGCCATCCAGTTCCACCGGAGTACCGACGGTTTTATCGATTTGGTTCGGCCCCGCATCGGCGACCGGTTTGGAGTTTTGGCTGTCGATGATGATTTGATCGGCAAGGCTGTCGATCGAACCGTCATTGACGACTAATTCCACGGTATAGGGACCGGGTTTATCCGGCGTCAGGTGGGCTATTTGAGTATCCGGATTTTGCAGGGTTGCCGAACTGGTTGCGGGTTTTGCGCTCAATTGCCAGTGGAATGTTAAGGGGTCGTTGTCCAGGTCATACGACAGGATGCCGTCCAAGGTCGCTGTTTGATGGATGAAGACGGTTTGATGGATGAAGACGGTTTGATCGCTGCCGGCTAGCGCGACCGGTTTGGCGTTTTCCGTGGTAATGAGGACGCTGGCCGGCGTGCTGTCCGCGCTGCCGTCGTTAACGATGAGTTCTAGCCGGTAGCTGCCTTTGCTGTTGATGGTGAGCCGCGGTTTGATCGCGGTTGGGTTATCGAGTACCGCAGTATTGCCGGCCGGCTGGGCCGCAATACGCCAACGGTAGCTGATCGGATCGCCGTCTTCATCGGTGGAGCCGCTGCCGTCGAGGCTGAGCACGTCGCCGACAAAGGCGGTTTGATCGGCGCCTGCGTTGGCAACGGGCGGGTGGTTGATATGCGGTATCGTGCCTAATACGCTGTGGTCAAAGGTCAGCTTGCCCTTTTTCGGCGTGCTGAAGATAAGCTCGATGTCTTTGATTTTTTCGCGGGGAGACAGTACGCCATCGCGTAAAGGGATGTCTACATACGGCGAACCGTCCGCTTGCAGGCCGGTGGCATTGAGCAATTTCACGGTGCGCGGCTTGATATTTTTGATGACGAGCCGGATCGGCGTCAGGATGGGCTCATCGGAACGGTTGGTCAGTTTCGCCTCGACTTCGATTCTTTTTGAGTGGTGCTCGGACTCAAATTCGCTGAAGGTCACCTTGACTTGGCTGTCAACGGCGACCGGGCTAGGCGTGACGGCCGCCAGGGTTTGAAAGCTGGCGAACAGCGCCAAGAGTAATAGCCATGGCGCCGGCGAATGGCATAGGTTAAGCCGTGAAAGCGGCGATTGAAGCGATAAAATGCCGGATGTGCTGGAGAACAGCGCCATGTTCATAAAAGAATGCCCTAACGGATTAGATAATTATTTTTCGCAAGACTAACAGAAAAAGTGTTGCGTTCCAATTTTATCTATCGCTCCCACGTCGGAACTCTCGTCGTTATACACAACTTTGTCCGAGAGTCGTCATACCGGCAGGGATGCCGGATCCAGCGCCATGGACGGTAACTTGGCTGCTCTACAGGTACTTGAGCAATACAAAGTTTCACCTCCCTGTGCCTGGGTTCCGGCATCCCTGCCAGAACGACGGTGTCTCACAGACACGGGTGTATAACAGATTTGGGAGCCTGCGAATGAATGCCGGGTATAACGCCGCCAGCGAGAAACCCATAGATGATATTTTTCGTGCTTTTCGTGCTTTTCGTGGACAGTGCGTAACATCAGTTATTTCATGTCCCCTCCTAACTCATGACTGCGTGTTCTTGCCAACTTGCCCAGCCGGGTTCGAATATAGCGGCGCTCCGGGTTAAAACAAAAGCCATTTCTGATGCCTTTTCTTGCAATTGGGCTTATTATATCGGCCATTCTTGTCATGATTGGCGACTGGCAGGGCCGCTTTTATCATCATGTTGACCTACAATGATTTATCATAACGCGCCATGAAACCTTATAAATTATTACTGCTTTTATTACTACACGCCGGTTTAATGGGCTGCGGACAGCCCGGACCGCTTTATTTGCCTGATCAAGCGGCGCCGATTCATGTAGAGCCGGAACCCGCGCCAAAACCAGAATCTAAGCCCGAAAAAAACAAGTAACTATGGATTATTTTAATTACCGAAACGACGAACTTTTCGCCGAAGATGTCGCGGTTCAAGACATCGTCTATAAATACGGCAGCCCTTGCTATATCTATTCAAGAGCCACGCTGGAACGGCACTGGAAAGCATTCGACCAGGCTTTCGGCGAACAGGCGCATTTGATTTGTTACGCCGTAAAGGCTAATTCCAATATTGCGATACTTAATTTGCTGGCCCGTTTGGGTTCGGGGTTCGACATTGTTTCCCTGGGTGAATTGGAGCGGGTTATTACCGCCGGCGGCGATGCTAAAAAAATCGTGTTTTCCGGTGTCGGCAAACGCGAAGATGAAATCCTGGCGGCATTAAAAATCGGCATACGCTGTTTTAATATTGAAGTCAGCGGCGAACTGGACCGCATTAACCGGCTGGCCGGACAATTGGGCGTTATCGCGCCGGTATCTTTTCGGGTTAATCCCGATGTCGACGCCAAAACCCACCCTTATATTTCCACCGGGTTAAAGGAAAACAAGTTCGGCATCGATATTGAGCAGGCTTTGATTGAATATCGCCGTGCGGCGGCCATGCCTTATATCGACGTGACCGGCATAGATTGTCATATCGGCTCGCAACTGACCGAAACCAGGCCGTTTCTGGATGCGTTAGACAAGGTTCTTGACCTGGTTGCGACACTTGAAGCCGAAGGGATTAAGCTGCATCATCTGGATCTGGGCGGCGGCTTGGGTATTTGTTATAAAGACGAGCAGCCGCCCGAACCAGCCGAATATATCGGAGCGGTTTTGACTCGGTTGGGTAAAACCGATTTTGAGATTTTACTGGAACCGGGCCGCGCTATCGTCGGCAATGCCGGTATCCTGGTGACTCAGGTTGAGTATCTTAAACCGACGGCCAATAAAAATTTCGCGGTCGTCGACGCGGCGATGAATGATCTGGTCCGCCCCTCCTTATATAGTGCATGGCAGAACATTATTCCGATAAGCCTGCAAAGTAACGCGGAAGAAACGACCTGGGATATCGTCGGCCCGGTCTGCGAAACCGGTGATTTTTTGGGTAAAGCCCGCCCGCTTAAAATTGCTCAGGGCGATTTGTTGGCGGTACGATCATCCGGCGCCTATGGCTTTACCATGAGTTCGAATTATAATTCCAGGCCGCGCCTGGCTGAGCTGATTGTCGATGGCAGCAACCTGCATGTGATCAGGGAAAGAGAAACGATTGCTCAGCTTTGGGCGGGCGAGCATTTGCTGCCCTAACATATAAATATTCACCACGAAGACACGAAGAACACAAAGAAATAATAAAACTTCGTGTTCTTCGTGTCTTCGTGGTGAACTTAAGTCCAGATATTTAAAATGATCAACTTCACTAAAATGCACGGCCTCGGCAATGATTTTGTGGTCATTGACGCGATCAACCAGCATATCGCCTTAACGCCCGAGCAAATCCAATTTTTGTCCGATCGCCACTTCGGCATAGGCTTCGATCAACTGTTACTGGTCGAAAAGGCAGTAAGCGCCAATGCCGATTTCAAATACCGGATTTTTAACGCGGATGGCGGCGAAGTCGCCCAATGCGGCAACGGCGCGCGCTGCTTTGCCCGTTTTGTTCGCGATAAAAAGCTGTCGGACAAGGATGAGGTCCGCGTCGATACCGATGCCGGCCAATTATTGCTGCGTTTCGATGACGATAACCTGATCACCGTCAACATGGGCGTGCCAAAGCACGCACCTACTGAAATCCCGGTACTGGCAGAAGAAGAATCCCGGTTTTATACGGTGCTGGTTAACGACACCGAAAAAGCCTTTGGTGCCGTTTCGATGGGCAACCCTCACGCGGTTATTCAAGTCACCGATGTTAAGACCGCGCCGGTAGCCGAATTGGGCAAGGCCTTGGAAAGCCATGCGTTTTTCCCGGAACGGGTTAATGTCGGTTTTATGCAGGTCATAGACCGCCAACATATTAAACTGCGCGTGTTTGAACGCGGCGCCGCTGAAACCCTGGCTTGCGGCAGCGGCGCTTGTGCCGCCGTAGTCGTCGGCATCGAACATAATCTGCTGGACCATACTGTCTGTGTCGAGCTGCCCGGCGGAGCGCTGACCGTTAACTGGCTTGGCCGTGGCGAACCGGTTTTAATGACGGGCCCTGCCATTTCTGTTTTTGAAGGACAAATAACGCTATGAACGAACAACCCGCTGAACTCAGTTCCACCCAAGTTGAGGACTACCTGCGAAGACATCCCGAGTTTTTCCATGAACATTTGAGTCTGCTGGAACATATGAGCATTCCTCATCCGACCGGCAACGCGGTCTCCCTGATCTCTAAACAGCTTGAACTGTTCAGGAGCCGGCATCATGACATGGAAAACCAGCTCACCGCGCTGATAGAAATAGCCAGGGATAACGACACTTCCCTGAACCGTATGCATAAACTCACTCTGGCGCTGCTGGATGCGACAACACTGGAAGAAGCGGTTGCCAATCTCGATACGGTGCTGTCGGAATATTTCTTGATCGATTTTGTTGCAGTCCGCATCATCAAAGACAATCCGGACACGGCTATCACCAACCTGTTTATCGAGCCCGGCAGCAAAGACCTGGAACCGTTTGCCGCCGAACTGGCTACGGGTCAGCCAAAATGCGGCCGCCCGACGATGGCTCAGGCACGGGTGTTATTCGGCGAGTTGGCTTTTGAAGTCAAATCTTGCGCCATTATTCCCCTGGCCTTTACCGAGTTGGAAGGCATTTTAGCCATCGGCAGCCGGGAAGAGGGACGGTTTCATTACAGCATGGGCAACCTGTTTTTAAACCAAATGAGCGAAATCATCGGTACCCGGCTGATCACTTTATTACAGGAGCGAAAGTTCTAATATGCACCCCGATGCCGAGCTGATGCTGGCTGATTTTTTCCGGCAGCTCACCGTTGAAGTTCGTGCCTCGGAACACACCGTAAAAAATTATCGGCGGGATATGGAACATCTGTTCCGCTATTGCACAGAGAAAGCCATCGATCAATGGGCCGACCTGAAACATACCGATATTCGTGCCCATATAGCCGGCCGGCATCGCTTAGGCCTGAGCAGCAAAAGCCTGCAACGCGAACTGTCCGCTATCCGCAGCTTCTATACTTACCTATTAAAAAAAGGCCAGGCCAGCATCAATCCTGCCCAGCATATTCAAGCGCCCAAACAAGCCAGAAAGCTGCCTAAAACACTGGATGTCGATCAGCTGACCGGTTTGCTGGAAGCCGGTACCAGTTCGCTGCTCGAAATCCGCGACGTGGCCATGTTCGAATTATTCTATTCATCCGGCCTGCGCTTGAGCGAGCTCTCGGCGCTTGATTTAACCGACCTGGATTTGCCGGATAGCTCCCTGATTGTGCGCATGGGCAAAGGCGGCAAATCGAGAATATTGCCGATAGGCAGTAAAGCCGTTGCGGCTATTGAAAACTGGTTGCAGCAGCGCGCCGTAAAAATCCCCGCTATCGAATCCGCACTATTCGTTTCAATGCACGGAATCCGGCTCGGCCAGCGCAACATCGAATTAAGACTAAAACAGTGGTGCATCAAAAAAGGCATCGCCGAACATATCCATCCGCACATGCTGAGGCACTCCTTTGCCAGCCATTTACTTGAGTCCAGCCAAGACTTAAGAGCCGTCCAGGAACTGCTCGGACACAGCAATATCAGCACGACCCAGATATACACCCATCTGGACTTCCAGCATCTGGCTGAAATCTATGATAAAGCGCATCCAAGAGCCAAAAAAAAACCGTTATAGCAGCTTGCGCCGTAAGCAAATAACAAAAAAACCTGCTACCATGTAGCCAATTTTTATATAAGAAAGCAAGTAAGGGCGAAATATTTTTCGACCCTCAAAAACCTCTTACGGGACATCGAAAATGGCGGCAAACGAAACACTGAACGATATAAAATCTAAGGGAATACTCTGGGGCTTTGGCGTTTTTGCCCTTATTGTATTGACCGTCCTGATCTTCCTGGGCGCTTGGTGGGGCAGCGAACCAGGCCAGTTTAATGTTATGGACGAAGCGGTAAAACGTGCCGAAGAAACTCACTCCACCGAAAACATGCCTGTCGGCTATGTCTACACCAACACCCTGGCTCATATCGCCGAGGTTCTGTTACATAAAAGCGGCGGTTATATTACTAACGATGTTGCGCCTCCGGGCGTATTCCTGGATAACATTTCCAACTGGGAATACGGCGCACTGGTCATGCTGCGCGATGCCACATCGGCATTAAGAAATCACTTTGCCAGGGATCAATCTCAATCGGCTGAAGATCCGGATCTGGCGATTGCCGAACCTTATTTCTATTACGAAAACGACTCATGGGCTCTACCGTCAACGGAAGCCGAATATCAAAAAGGCGTCGAGGCCCTGCATAAGTATATGGAGCGTCTGCAAAAATACGGCGGTCCGGTAAAACAAGCGCAGTTTTACTCTCGTGCCGACAACCTTTGGCAATATACTGAAGTTGTGATCAAGCGTCTGGGCGGACTTTCCACCCGCTTGACCGCAAACAGCGCCAGCGGCAACTATGGCCCCGGATTAACCGAGCTTGAGCGGGAAGCCGCCGATGAAAAAGGCACCACCGTAGCGAAAGTAACCTGGCTGGAAATTGACGACGTTTTCTATGAAGCGCGCGGTGCAAGTTGGGCGTTATTGCATATCCTCAGAGCCATCAAACATGACTTTGAAGATATTTTATTGGATAAGCGGGCCATGCGTACCGTCGATATTATGATCAAGGCGCTGGAAAATGCCTTGACTCCCATTTTAAGCCCGATGATTTTAAACGGTAGCGGCTACGGTCTTTTCGCCAACTACTCACTGTCAATGGCAAATTATATAGCTCGCGCGAATGCGGCGGCTCTCGATTTGCGGGACATCATGAACCGAGGTTAATGACGATGGATGAACAGATCAACTACAACCTGACACAACTTGGCACCTGGAAAAGGATTTTCTTTATGCTGATTTTCGCGGCTATCGGCGGACTGGTCAGAATGCTGCTTTGGGCCGTTATTATTTTGCAGGTGGCGTCAACGCTATTAACCGGAAAAGCTAACATCAACATCCTGAATTTCGGACGCAGCCTTTCCATTTATACCTATCATATTTTGCTGTTCCTGACTTTCAATACCGAAACCATGCCCTTTCCTTTCTCCGATTGGAACATGACCGCAGAACTGCAACAGCCGGAAACGGAAAGATTCGAAAAATAGTACCGGATGAACTCTACCCGCAAAATCATTCATATCGATATGGATGCGTTTTTTGCGGCCGTAGAACAGCGTGATTTCCCTCAATACCGTAACAAGCCGCTAATTGTCGGCGGCGCTCCCGACTCTCGCGGCGTTGTCGCAACCTGTAGCTATGAAGCAAGGCAATACGGCATCCATTCCGCAATGCCTTCCGCTCATGCTTACCGCTTATGCCCTCAGGCCATCTTCGTAAAGCCCCGCTTTGAAGCTTATCAACAAGCATCGATGGCCATTCGAAAAATCTTTGCCGATTACACCGATCTTGTTGAACCGCTTTCCCTGGACGAAGCCTATCTGGATGTCAGCAATACAAGTTTATATCAAGGCTCCGCCACATTAATCGCCAAAGCCATCAAGGCGGCGATTAAGCAGGAGACGCAGCTAATCGCTTCGGCCGGCGTTTCTTATAATAAATTTCTCGCTAAAATCGCCTCGGATATCGATAAACCGGACGGGCTTTATTTAATCACCCCGGAACAGGGTGCTGACTTTGCCGAACGGCTTCCAGTCGAAAAGTTTCATGGCGTAGGCAAGGCCACTGCATTAAAAATGCAAGCGCTGGGCATCAAGACCGGCAAGGACTTAAAAGAACTGTCGCTGGAAATGTTGCAACACTATTTCGGCAAGGCAAGCCTGCATTATTACAGCATTTCCAGAGGCATAGACAATCGCCCGGTCAACAACTACCGCATCAGGAAATCGATAGGCGTGGAAATTACGTTTCAGCAGGACATCAAGGTTAAACAGGATGTCATTACACATCTGCAAGCGCTGCTGAAAAAAGCCTTAAGCAAAGTCGCCGAGAAGCAGATGGTCGCCCATACCCTGACAATAAAAATCAAATATCATGATTTTGTCCAGATCACCCGCAGCCGGACGATGCCGCAGATAATTACCGCGGCATCGTCCATATATGGCATTCTTGAAGATTTGTTAAAAGATACCGATATAGGCAGGCGTAATGTCCGCTTACTGGGAATTACGCTGTCATCTTTGGAAAGTAAGGGCCGGCAGACTTCCCGGCAGATGGATTTGTTTAACGATCATTAGGCATGATGCCGATGACTACCGGCTAATCGAGTTCCTCTTCATCTTCGCCCTCAATCTCCGCTTCATCATCCGGTTCGCCTTCAACCTGAAACAGCTCTTTCAAGCGGCGATATAACAGGCGGGAAGATTTAGGCGGCTTACCGGCTTCGGCTTCTTTTTGAGCATTGCGTAACAATTGTCTTAATACCTGCCGATCGGCATGAGGCTGCTCATCAAGTAGTTCCGTCAAAGCGTCGTTGCCCTCGGCGATCAGCCGGTCCCGCCAACGTTCAGCGGTATGATGCTCCCTGACCGCATGGGCACTTTTATTTTTGATCCGCGCCAACTTCTCTAAAATAGGTTCTACATCGATCTTATGAAGCTGACCGGCAATAAACTTCAGCAACCGTTTTCTCGCGCCTTTATGCGGCATTCCGGATACTTCGACCACGGCTTTATCGATGACCTCAGGCAACTCAAGCGTTTTTAATTGACTCGGCGATAACTCGGACATTTCTTCGCTTACCGCAAAAAGCGCCGCCATATCTTTTTTTATCTGGGTTTTATTCGGTCGAATTGCATAATATTCAACCTCTTCATCATCGTATTCGTATTCTTCATTCATTTCATATCAAACCATTGCGATTAAAAACAATCATAGCGCCAATATTCATCCGGCTTTACTATGCTCTCAATGCCTGACTCGGGAAAATAGCCGGTCAAAATGCGCCGAAAGCAAAAAAACTTGCAGGCCGGGCAGAATTGATTCTTGCCTTTTCGAGCATTCTACAGCATTTTTTATCGGCCTGTTTTTGCCCAGCGATAATCGCGGTATTGTCCGCCCATCGCTCCAAATTAGGGATGAAAATCATACGGAAAATCTTGTGATTTTATATCGCTTGGAAACTGCATGGAACGGGCAATACAATGGCAAAAACGATGAATTCCAGACAATAAAAAACCGGCAGCCCTAAAACTGGAAACTGCCGGTCGCTTGAGATGTTTGCCAGTTAACTTACTTGGCTTTTTCTTCTATTTTTTGATCTACTTTTTTATCTGTGCTTTGCTCTGCGGGTGCTGCGGGTGTGGCTGCGGCTGGCGGTGTAGCCACAGTATCGCTTAACAAAATGTCGTTTTTGATTTTTTCGACGGTTTTAGCGCCGATTCCATTAACATTAACCAAATCTTCGACGGTTTTAAATTCGCCCTTTGCTTCTCTGTACTTAACAATGGCTTCGGCTTTTTTCAGGCCTATGCCTGACAAGGCTTCGCTTATGGTTTTTGCATCAGCCGTATTGATGTTTACCGGAGAAGCAATGACATTAAATGAACAAAAAACGGCAAATAACACTAAAAACAATCTTTTCATCTTTATTTCCTATGGTAAGTAATTACAGATTTATGATTTTTGAGAATAGTCTTATAGATGCCAACCAAAAATTATTATGAACCATTCGCGGCTTAGTTTAGACACTTGTTTCGCAAATACAACTTTTTCTTCATCTCCCTATCGCGTAATAGGTTAACCCGCTACGTTTAAGCATGTCCGGGTCATACATATTACGGCCGTCAAAGATCACTTTGTCATTCAGTTGCCGGCTCAGCAAGTCAAAATCCGGACTGCGAAATTGCTTCCATTCCGTAACAATCACCAAAGCATCGGCTTGTTTTAAGGTATCTTTGGGCGACTCGCAATAACTTAAACCCGGTTTATCGCCATAAAGCCGCCGCGCTTCTTCCAGCGCCTCCGGATCGAAGGCCTGAACCGTTGCCCCGGCTTCAATCAGTGCTTCCAACATAACCCGGCTTGGCGCATCGCGCATATCATCGGTATTAGGTTTAAACGCTAGCCCCCAGAGGGCGAATACCTTACCGCTTAATTCGCCTTGATAATGCTTACGGACCTTTCCGAACAAGCGGTGCTTTTGCCGGTTGTTGACATTCTCCACCGCATTAAGCAATTCGGCATGGTAGCCTTGTTCTTTTGCCGTTCTCTCCAACGCTTTCACGTCTTTGGGAAAACAGGAGCCGCCGTAGCCGCAACCGGGATAGATAAAGCTGTAACCGATACGGCTGTCAGAACCTATGCCGTGTCTTACCTGTTCAATATCCGCTCCCAAATGCTCGGCCAGATTCGCCAGCTCATTCATAAAGCTGATTTTGGTCGCCAGCATCGCATTGGCGGCATATTTGGTTAATTCGGCTGAGCGTATGTCCATGGTGATGACCCGATCGACACTACGGTTAAACGGCGCATAAAGCGCCTTGAGCAACTCCGCAACTCTCGGGTTATCGGTACCGATAACGATGCGGTCCGGTTTCATAAAATCATCCAGCGCCGCGCCTTCCTTCAGGAATTCGGGATTTGAAACCACATCAAACTCCAGGTCTTTACCGCGGCTCAGTAATATTTCCTGCATGACCGCTTTAACTTTATCCGCGGTACCGACCGGTACGGTCGATTTATCAATCACCACCCGATACTCGTCCATATTCCCGGCAATGCTTTTTGCAACCGCCAGGACATACTGCAAATCCGCCGAACCATCGTCATCCGGCGGCGTACCGACAGCTATAAATTGAAACACGCCGTGATCCACGGCTTGCTTAATATCGGTGGTAAATCTTAAGCGCCCTTCCGATTGATTCTCTTTGACCATGACTTCGAGTCCCGGCTCATAGATCGGAATGATCCCCTGTTGCAGCTTGGCAATTTTAGCTTCATCAATATCGACACAGATGACGTCATTGCCGACTTCCGCAAGACAGGTACCTGTCACTAAACCTACATAACCGCTTCCGAATATTGTAATTTTCATTTTTTCAACTTTTATTATTTACTAAAAATATGAGTCCGTTCCGTAACCGTAGAACGGCTACCGGCAAGCATAGACATCATAATTTTTCTTTATTTCAATAACTTAAAATATGCACTTGGCGAATTAATGCTTCTGCTTCAGCGCTCTATGATCCCGTCCTTAGAATCATCATTATGCTCTCTACCTATAATAATCAATGCTTGTTACATTTACCGGCATTAGCCTATTATAACCGCCAAGTTTTCGAATTATTGCCTATCGTTTGATGCAAAAAACCACCGAGCCGAATAAACAGCTTTTTAACGGATTTTCCGCCCCCGATACCGAACAGATAAACCGGGCTCTGGCGATTATCGCGCAAATCCCTGAAGATCCTAATTACTTCCGCCCCAAAGGAGTTGAAGTGGCGGCAATTTTGATGGATTTTAATATCGACCTGAAAACCATTCTCGCCGCGATATTAAGCGACCCGCGTTTGGCCCATTTAAATCCCAAGCCCAACATTAAAGAACAGTTCGGCGAAACGGTTGCGGCGCTGGTTGACGATGTGAACTGGCTGAACAAGCTTACTGTCTATTCGCTGGAAATGACGGACCAACCGAATCAGGCGGAAACATTACGCCGGATGCTGCTGTCGATGACCCAGGACGTCCGCGCAGTGCTGATAAAACTGGCTTACCGGATTCAACGGCTTAAGGTTTTACCCAGGGAATCCTATGAACTCAGGCGTTTCATTGCCCAGGAAACCTTGGATATTTATGCGCCGATTGCCAACCGCATGGGTATTCACCAGTTAAAATGGGAACTGGAGGACATGGCTTTTCGCTACCTGAAGCCGCAATCCTACCGCCGTATCGCCAAGTCGCTATCCGATAACCGTGTGCAGCGGGAAACCTGTATTAATAAGTTTATTGCCTTGCTACAGGAAAAGCTTGGCGAAGAAGGGATTTCTGCCGAGATTTACGGCCGCCCCAAGCATATTTACAGCATTTGGAAAAAGATGCGCCGCAAGCAGCTAGACATCGACGAACTTTACGATTTGTTAGCGGTGCGCGTGATTGTCGACAACTTGACCAATTGTTACGCCACTTTGGGCGTTGTCCATAGCCTTTGGCAAACCATACCCAAGGAATTTGACGATTACATCGCCAACCCTAAAGAGAACGGTTACCAGTCTTTGCATACTGTCATTCTCGACCCCGACGGCAATCGCATCGAAGTACAAATCCGTACCCGGCAAATGCATGACTTTGCCGAACTCGGAGTTGCCGCGCATTGGTCTTATAAAGAAGGCGGCAAACATGATGTCGCCATTGAAAAAAATATCGCCTCGTTGCGCAAATTACTCGAAGAAAAAGGCAGCGATGAAGCGCTGTCCGAAAATTTTCACAGCGAATTATTTAACGATCGCGTCTATGTTTTAACCCCGGCCGGCAAATTAATCGACCTGGTTAAAGGCTCTACACCGCTGGATTTTGCCTACGCCATTCATACCGAAGTGGGACACCGTTGCCGCGGGGCAAAAGTCAACGGCCGCATTGCTCCGCTGACCTATACCTTGAAATCCGGCGATCAGGTAATGATTTTAACCGCAAAAGAAGGTGGCCCCAATCATAACTGGATTGACCTCAACCTGGGCTATTTGAAAACGTCGGCGGCGATCAGCAAGGTTAAAAGCTGGTTTAAAAATCAACAGCAAACCCAGAACATAGCCACAGGCAAGGCGATTTTAGACAAGGAAAGCCAGCGTCTGGGCTTAAAAATACTTAACTTAACGGAGTTGGCTAAACATTTTAATCAGCCTGATACCGACAAACTGCTCGAAGCGATAGGCCGTAGCGATATTAACAGCCGTCAGCTTGCGGCGTTTTTTAAGATTCCCGAACTGGAAACGCCGGCTGCGCCTATTCATCGCAAAAAGCCCGCCGAAGCTAAATCAGTCATTTCCGTGGAAGGCATCGATAATGTGCTGACTTCGTTTGCCCATTGCTGCACCCCGGTTCAGGGCAACGACATTATCGGCTATATTTCGCATAAAAAAGGCATTACCATCCACCGTAAAGATTGCGAGAATATCCTGCATCTCGGCCCCGAAAAACAAGCCCAGCTTATTTCGGTTAGCTGGGGCGCAAAGAAGGCCAGCTATGCCGTGCCTATTGTTATCCATGCCTTTAACTCGCAAAATTTGCTGAATGACGTTACCCAGATTTTAGCCCAGGCTAAAATTCATATTTCCAATGCAGCATTGGATACGCACCCCGATTTTTCAGCGTTACTGAATCTGACCATTCAAATTGAAAATACCGACCAATTAAGCCAAGTGCTTAATAAAATAAGCCAATTGCCTAATATCGTCGATGTTAAGCGTAAAACCTGATGCCTTACACCTTTTAACCTGACACCTAAATCTTATGTCCCAACAAACACAAACCTGCCCTGAGCCAAGCCGAAGGGAACGCCTGATTCTGGTCGACGGTTCATCTTTTCTATTCCGCGCTTATCACGCCATTCCGCCGCTGACCAACGCGAACGGCGAGCCCACCAACGCAATTTACGGCGTCGGCAATATGTTGCGCAAACTAATCACCGACTATCACAGCGACCATATCAGCGTGATTTTCGATGCCTCGGGCAAAACCTTTCGCAATGAGCTCTACGCTCAATACAAAGCCCATCGTCCGCCCATGCCCGATGATTTACGGGTGCAGATCGAGCCGCTGCACCGGCTGATCCGGGCAATGGGCGTACCCTTGATCATCGAATCCGGCGTGGAAGCCGACGATGTGCTGGGCGTGTTGGCCCAGCATGCCGAGCGGCAAGGCTACGACGTGATCATTTCCACCGGCGACAAGGATATGGCCCAACTGGTCACCGAGCATATTATCCTGGAAAACACCATGTCCAATAGCCGTATGGATATTCAGGGCGTTATCGACAAATTCGGGGTCAGGCCGGAACAAATTATCGATTACCTGGCCTTGATCGGCGATACCGTCGACAATATTCCCGGCGTGCCCAAAGTCGGTCCAAAAACAGCGGCAAAATGGCTGGAACAGTATCAAACTTTAGAAAACCTGATCGCCCACGCTAATGAAATCACCGGCAAAATCGGCGAGAACCTGCGCGCCAGTTTGGAGCAACTGCCGTTATCCAAACAGCTCACTACCATTAAGTGCGATCTCGATCTGCCCTACGGCATCGAAGACTTGAAACAGCAACCGATAGACAAGGCTGAACTGAAAAATTTATTAGCCGAATTCGGATTTTCATCCTGGTTAAAATCGCTGGATGCTTCGGCCGAGTCCGGCACAGGCGTAAGCGAAAGATCCGGAACAAACTCTACTAAAGCGGCTCCAAGCAACGCCGAAATAGACGCAAACGCTACATCCGCGCCGGCATATGAAACGGTGCTGGCCAAACAGCATTTTAACGACTGGCTTGAACAGCTGGATAAAGCCGAGCTGTTTGCCTTCGATACCGAAACCACCAGCCTGGATTACAGCAAGGCGCAGATAGTCGGCGTGTCTTTTGCGGTAACGCCGGGCAAAGCCGCCTATGTGCCTTTGGCTCATGATTATCCCGGCGTCCCGGATCAACTGAACCGGACCGAGATACTCGAAAAACTACGGCCCCTGCTGGAAAATCCGCATAAAGCCAAACTCGGGCAAAACCTGAAATACGATATGCATGTGCTGGCTAATCACGGCATCGCCTTGCGCGGCATTGCCCATGACACCATGCTCGAATCCTATGTATTAAACAGCACCGCAACCAAACATAATATGGATGACCTGGCTAAGGAATATCTGGGCGTCGACACCATCCATTACGAGCATGTGGCCGGAAAAGGCGCCAAGCAAATCGGCTTCCAGGAAGTATCTATAGAGCAAGCCGCGCCATACGCCGCGGAAGATGCCGACATTACCCTGCAATTGCATCGGGTGCTGTCTGAAAAGCTGCTGCAACAACCGGAATTACTGGCGTTATACACAGAAATGGAAATCCCGCTGATCAGCGTGCTGGCCCGCATTGAAAACAACGGCGTGTTAATCGACACCGATATGCTTGCGCAGCAAAGTCTTGAGCTCTCCAGCAAAATTATTTCCTTTGAGCAGCACGCTCACGATCTGGCCGGACAAACATTCAACCTGGGCTCGCCCAAACAGATTCAGGACATACTTTACGATCAGCAAAAACTGCCGGTGTTGAAGAAAACGCCTAAAGGCCAGCCATCGACCGAAGAATCGGTACTACAGGAATTAGCAGACCGCGGTTATCCGCTACCTAAGCTGATCTTGGAGCACCGCAGTTTAAGCAAACTTAAATCAACCTATATCGATAAACTGCCGCAGCAAGTCGATGCGCAAACCGGCCGGATTCATACCTCTTACCATCAGGCGATAGCCGCGACTGGCCGCTTGTCTTCTTCCGATCCCAATCTGCAAAACATTCCGATACGCAGCGAAGAAGGCCGAAAGATCCGGCAAGCATTTATCGCTCCCGAAGGCAGAAAAATAGTCGCGGCCGATTATTCTCAGATAGAGCTGCGCATCATGGCGCATTTATCGGCCGATGAAGGCCTGCTAAAAGCCTTTAGCGACGGGGAAGACGTACACCGGGCCACAGCGGCTGAAGTATTCGGCGTTGCTCCCGAGCAAGTCACCAACGATTTGCGCCGTTCTGCCAAAGCCATTAATTTCGGATTGATTTACGGCATGTCGTCCTTTGGCTTGGCGCAACAACTGGGCTTGTCGCGCAATCAGGCGCAATCGTATATCGACTTGTATTTTGCCCGTTATCCGGGCGTCAAAAATTATATGGACAACATTAGGGAACAAGCCCGCGAACAAGGCTATATTGAAACATTATTCGGCAGACGCTTGTATTTACCGGAAATAAATTCGCGTAATGCGGCGCGTCGTCAATATGCAGAACGCACCGCTATCAATGCGCCGATGCAGGGGACGGCGGCCGACATCATTAAACGCGCGATGATTGCTGCCGACCAATGGTTATATAAAGACAATCCGGATGCCAAAATGATTATGCAAGTACATGACGAACTGGTGTTTGAAATTGCACAAGATCAGGTAGACGGCTGTACGGCCAAGATCAGGTCCATCATGTGTACGGCTGTCGATCTTGATGTACCGCTGATTGTCGACATAGGCATCGGCAATAATTGGGACGAAGCTCACTAAGGAACAGGCATAAATTAACTTACGCAATGACCATGAAGCGCATGAAGGGCATGAAGACTTCAATCCTTCATTCTCTTCATGGTTTAAAAATAAAACTTGCTCAAGTTATTTCATGCACATTCCTAACCTATAATTATCAGTTATTAGTTTTCGGCATGATGATGATATTGTATTATAGTCACAACGCGAATCCGGCTTATATGCCTAACCAACTGAAACACAAGAAATAATTTACTATATTCTTGTTGTTGATTATTGTTTAACGACACACAATGCCAAACTCAAAAAGCGAAAAACTCATCGTTCTTGTTGAAAAAATGCCCGCGTTTCCCAAAAGCGTTCAACAGGTAGTGCAATTAGCGTCAGACATCAATGCTTCGGCCAAAGACATTGTCCGCGTTATTGAGTGCGACCCGATAATGACCGTGAAAATCCTTAAGGCTATTAATTCGTCTTTCTACGGCCTGCCCCAAAAAATCACTTCGGTGCAACGGGCAGTCGTCCATATCGGCATTAACACGATAAAGAACATAGCCTTGGGCGTTGCCGCAATGGGCATGCTCAATGCCGATAACAAAGCTAACTTCAACACGTCCGATTTTCTGCTGCATTCTTTAACCACCGCGGCAATCAGCAAATTGCTTGCCGAGCGCGTCGGTCTATCTTCAACAGCATGTGGCGATTGTTTTGTTGCCGGGTTATTACATGACTTTGGAAAAGTGGTATTTGCTGAATTTATGCCTGACGAATTTAGGCTCGCGCTGGAAAAAAGCAAAGACCAACAACTGCCGCTACATCAAACCGAGCTCGAATTTATCGGTCTTAACCATTCGCAGGCCGGTAAAATACTGGCCGAAAAGTGGGAGTTGTCGGATTTGTTAATTGACGCCATCGCCAATCACCATGATCTTGGTCATAGCCAAAATGCCTTGAAAGACTGTGTCTTTGCCGCCAATCAAATCAGCAAACATATGCAATTCGGCAATGGCGGAAATCCATTAATAGAACCCTTTCCCGAATCCATTGTCACCCGTTTTGGCCTGACCTTCCCTGCCATGTGCGATGCTTTAGGGGATTTAGAATCCGTCAAAACAGAAGCCCAATCTTTTATTAACTTATAATGCTCGGTTTGCGCTCCTGCATTGATATAGTGAAGGACAACAATGAAACTTAAATTTTGGGGCGTTAGAGGCTCCATACCGACACCGGGACCCAATACCGTTAAATACGGCGGCAACACCACCTGTATAGAAATCAGGACCAACGATAACGATTTGATCATTCTTGACGCCGGTACCGGCATACACTCCCTCGCACAAAATCTGCTGAAAGAAATGCCTGTTCAGGCCCATATCTTCATTACCCATACCCATTGGGATCATATACAGGGCCTTCCCTTCTTTATCCCCATTTTTATTCCGAACAACCAAGTTACAATCTACGGCGGAATCGATCCGGTAACCAATGAAACCATCAACAGGGCGCTTTCCGTGCAGTTGCAATACAGCTTCTTTCCGATACGGGAAGCCCAACTCAATGCCAGAATTGAATACACGACAGTCAAACCGGGCGTACCGGTCCAGGTAGGCAGCGCCACAATCACCCCTATTGTGCTCAGTCATCCGGTATTAAATTTCGGTTATCGAATCGATTGCGACGGTCAGTCGGTGTTTTTTACCGGCGATTACGAACCGCAACTTAATATCTATGACCCGGAAGATGATGAATTTGCTGAATTCCAGTCTTTTGTCGATGCCAAATGGGACGAAGTCGTGCGGGCCATGAAAGATGTCGACGCACTGATTGTCGACTCATCCTATACCAACGAGGAATACGCGTCGAAACAAGGTTGGGGACACGGTACTTATGATTCGGGGATAAAACTGGCTACCGCCGCAAAGGCAAAAAAACTGTTTTTTACCCACCATGAACCCACCCGTAGCGATGCAAGTCTCGATGCTATTTATCAAAATTTATTGCTGAACAATCCGGCAACCTGCTGCGAATTATTGCTGGCTCAGGAAGGTGTCGATATTTCGCTCTGAGTGTGCTCAACAGGTTTAAACAACCGGTCAAGCGCAGCATGGAGCTCATCAATGCCGTTTTTTTTCAAGGATGAAAACAACTGTATCGTCAAAGGAAAACTGGCATCCTTGAGTTCCTTTTGCACCTGCAACAAGGCATTTTTAGCCGCGCCGTAATTCAATTTGTCCGCCTTGGTTAACAAGATATGCAACGGCAGTTCGGTATGTTCGCACCACTCTATCATCTGCCAATCGAATTCGGTTAAAGGACGGCGCACATCCATCACCAAAATAATCGCGCATAATGACTTGCGCCCGGTTAAATAAGTCTCCATCAACTCATGCCATTTCTTTTTCACCTCTAAAGGCACTTTGGCGTAGCCGTAACCCGGCAAGTCGACAAACCGTTGCCGCTCGTTAATTTCAAAAAAATTGAGCATCTGCGTTCTGCCCGGCGTTTTACTAATCCGGGCCAATGAATTTTGCCGGGTTAAGGTGTTAATCGCGCTCGACTTACCCGCATTCGACCGCCCCGCAAACGCCACTTCCAAACCTTGATCCGGCGGCGTATCGCGCAGATGCGGCGAACTGTTAATAAATTTTGCTTGTGTGTAAACTGGATTCATCGTTGTCTCGCTTAGAGTGACTATTTAGAGTAAAATTTGATTATGCACAGCAGCCTCGCAGGTGTGACCGGCCGGTGCTCCTACGATAAATGATTAACCATTCCGAAGGGGAATTTGATGAAGAAAAAATTGCAGATACTTTCAATTTCTCTGGCGTTGACCAGTGCTACAAGTATTCTACATGCAGAGGGTACTTCCACTCCTGCTAATGCTCCGAACCCACGCCCTGTAGGCAATGTTAGCGAGGGAAAACAAAAAGCAGCGTCCTGCACCAGTTGTCACGGAGAAGACGGCAACAGCATGGTAGCAACATTCCCCAAACTTGCACAGCAACATTCTTCCTATTTGGAACAACAGTTACGCGCATTTAAAAGCGGCAGCCGCAACGACCCGATGATGTCGCCGATGGCGCAGGCATTATCCGATGAAGATATAATCGACATTTCCGCTTATTACGCGACACAAAAAATTTCGCCAAATACGTTGCCGGTTTTGGAATCCGATGATGACAACGATAAGCCTGCCGGTAAAAAAAGTACTATTCAGGACATTATTGCTCAAGGCAGCAATTTGTACCGCAACGGCGACCTCAAAAGCGAAGTCTCGGCCTGTATAGCCTGTCACGGTCCTTTTGGAGAAGGCAATAAGCCGGCTTCATTCCCCGCGTTAAAATCGCAACATGCCGATTACCTGATAAAAACACTCACCGACTTTAAATCCGGTTCACGCAGCAATAATCCGGAAAACATCATGCACATGATTGCAAAGAAGATGACGGACGAAGAAATTAAAGCCGTTTCATACCGTATATCAATGATGAAATAAGCGCCGGATTAGCGCTACATCTGCATAACCGCATCCCTGTAGGTCATGCAGATGGTATAACCCACAGGGATGATGGCAATAACGCAAGAGCAGTTGCCGAACAATCCGCCTATTCACATATAAAGTTGAGCGGCTTACTACAGCGAAACCGCCGGCAAAACCTATTGAGAACTTTAGCCATGCTTAAAAAAATCACCCAAACCAGCTTATTAATCTTATTGATTTCCTTCTCGGCTTTATTAAAAGCCGAATCCGTCGGTTACGAAACCCTGTCGCCGGCACAACCCACCCATAATCCGGACAAAGTTGAAGTTATCGAATTCTTCTGGTACGGCTGCCCGCATTGCTATAGCTTTGAACCCATCCTGGAAGAATGGGTAAAAAACCTGCCTAAAAATGTTGAATTTATCCGCCAGCCGGCTGTATTCAGCGACCTTTGGGGCAAGCATGCCAAAGCTTATTTTACTGCTGAAGCGCTGGGCGTAGTCGACAAGGTTCATGCCGACTTTTTCGACGCCATACAAAACAAAAAACAAAATCTTGAAACCGAAGATCAATTGGCTAAATTCTTTGTTGCGCACGGCGTCAATGAAGCCGAATTCCATAACGCTTACAATTCGTTCCTGGTCGACGCAAAAATGCGCCAGGCAGCTGCTACAGCCGGCCGTTACGGCGTAACCGGCGTTCCCGCCATCATTGTTAACGGCAAGTATAAAACGAACGGTCCTTTAGCCGGTTCTCATGAAAAAATGATAGAAGTTATGAACCAGCTGATTCAGAAGGAAAGTGCTGCAAAATAATCGCAGTATCTATCAACAAACCACTTTCTTAATCTATTTGTAACTATTCGGCGCGAAGCACAACATCCCTCTCCATCAGGAGCATAAGTATCTACACAAGTTTTTTGTATTATAAATACAATAAGTTATAAGGCGGCCTGGCTCCCTCTCCTGCTGGACGACTGCATGGGCAGATATTTTGCTCCATGCAAAATCTGCATTCGCCACATCCCTGTGGCTTATGCAGGAGGTAGAGTAACGCAGGAGCAGTTACCGAGAGGGTTGGGGTGAGGAGAATAAAAACAACCATTTATATCCACCTCATCCCAACCTTCTCCCTCAAGGGAGAAGGGGCCGGTACTTGTGTAGATACCTATGCCATCAGGAGAGGGGGAGTTCTTTTCAGCAATTTGCGTTTTTTTCAGACACGCTGAATAGTTACGAATTATTTAATTTTTCACTTTGTAATCATTAACAAGGTCTATCATGAGTTTTTTTAGTAAGGCATCTGACCAGGATAAATGGAAAGAGAAATATTTAAATCTGCTTGACGAACAAGAACAATCAACAGAATCTTACAAAGAAAAAGAAGACCTGCTCTGTAAAACCATAGTACGCCTGACTATCGCAACCACCGGACTCGATCCGCTTCTGGATCCGCATCTGCTAAGTATCCGGGATCAATTAAGAAACGGCATAAACAGCGACGCACTTAAAGATGAGCTTGAAAGATTCACCAACGCGGTAGCTCAACTCAAGCATCCTCCCGCTCAAAGCCAATCGGTGGAAACCGATTTGCTATTTGATTTTTTGCTTCAGCAATATACAAATGAACAACAACAAAGCCTATTGAAGTCGCTGAGGAAAAAAGCTGAAACCGTAATATTCGAGGATCCCAACCAATTATTTACCGCGATACTTGAAGTCATCGAGCTTGACGACGCTCCAGCGCCGAATATCATCGCCAACCATATCGATATAGGGATTGTCAGCAGGCAATTATTGCTTTTGCTGGAAGGCATCGAAGTTCCCAGTGCTTTTGATCAACAAGTGCAAGTTGCAAAGCAATTGCTATCGGCGCCTAATCAAACTACAACGGCTTTTGAATCGATTTTGGATAAGTCCTTTAAGCTGCTGCTTAAAATAAAGCAACACAGCCAATCGGAACAACAAGACATCGATAAATTCCTGTCCCATATCACCGAACAATTGGCGGCACTGGATACAAGTGTAATGGGCGCCAGCACGGCCGCACAACAATCGGCTGAAAACAGGGACAGACTCGACCAGTCCGTTTCCGAGCAAATGGAAGAACTGAAGTTAAGTTCGACCAACGCAACCAAACTGGAACCTTTAAAAGGAATCATCAATAGCCGATTGGCGAATATCGCCAAAGAAATTCAAGAGCATAATCAAAAAGAAGCGCTTCAACGGCAAAAGACCCAACAGCAATTAGATAATTTGGTCGATAAAATAAAAGACATGGAATCGGAATCCAGTGAGCTTAAGTCGAAACTAAAAATAGCCAATACCCAGGCATTACGCGATACTTTAACCGGCCTGCCGAATCGTCATGCCTATAATGAACGCCTGGCAACCGAAATAGCTCGCTGGAAGCGTTATCGTTCGCCGTTAAGTCTTATCGTCTGGGACATCGATCATTTCAAAAATATCAATGACAGCTATGGGCATAAAGCCGGCGATAAAGTGCTGCTGTTAATCGCCAAACAATTATCCGATCATTCCCGCGAAACCGATTTTATTTCCCGATTTGGCGGCGAAGAATTTACCATGTTGCTGCCGAACACCGACAGCCAATCGGCTTTGATACTGGCTAATCAACTGCGTCACACCATTGAGCGAACCGGCTTTAATGCCAGCGGTTCTTCCGTGACCATTACGATTTCGTGCGGCGTTACCGAGTTTATCCTGAACGATACCGATGAAACGGCATTCGATCGTGCAGACCAAGCGCTTTATCAGGCTAAACAGCAAGGCCGTAACCGATGCTGTCTGCTGTAATAATGCAGCATCTTTAATAATCAATAACATATAATCATTAATATGGCGATTTCAAAAGCAAAGCGCAATACATAAATACTCTATATTGCGTGAGCTCTGTTTACTGGGCGATTTTTTGCTTTATGGCTGGTTAACCTTGAAACTCGATGTTCAAGTTTTTAATTCTTGATTTTAAAGAATCCTACTAAATCAGGCCTTACAGCCATAAGCGCTATCATGTAGCACCTGGACACATTGACAAAAACACCTTGATTTATCTGGGATCGTCTCAGTCAAGCTAAAAAACTTGAACATCGAGTATAAAACGTTTGCCATTCTTCATGGGTCAGTTCGGATCTATTGGACATGAAGGGTACCTCCAAAATTCAGAGAATTTGGGGAGGGTTGGACAAATGTCAACACGAGCTAGGTTTTCTGAGCCGTAGCAATGATCTGTTTTTCCATACCGCCGAACAATCGGTGACAACGGATACGGTTGTCAAGGCTTTTGACGCATTCGCCGAAACGTATGCCGACAAGTACGAAGAAACTAAAGCGCCTTGCTTTGTGGTGCTGGATAATGCTTCCATTCATCGTAGCGTCGCGTTCAAGGAAAAGCTGGCGGGCTGGCAACAACGGGGAGTGCGCTTACATTTTCTTCCGCCTTACAGCCCAGAGCTGAGCCTGATCGAAATACTCTGGCGTAAAATTAAGTACGAATGGTTGCCGCTTGATGCTTATCAGAGTTACGGACACTTGAAAAAACGGCTGCTGGAAATTCTCGATAATGTCGGTGAAAAATTCCAGATAACTTTTGCATAACTACTTACTGGTAAAAGTATGGATCACCTTGACGTAGTCTTCGGCCATGTAACCGATCCAAGTTTAGGTGATGCTCATAAATTACTTTATACCAAACTTTGTGATCGGCTTTGCACTCTTTAACTGTTCTGTTGGTCGAGTATAATCGACCCATTCCTGCTGTTTGATGTCGAGTGAACCCAACGGCCGCTTCCAGAGGGAGAGCTGCCATACATAGCCACTAGCCGACTAGCAAGTGCTCGTCCAGAGCCGCTTGACCTTAGATTCTCTTGAATGGCCGCTTAGGGAACTGTTTTCAATTTACGTTGCCAAGCAAAAAGCAAACATGACGAACATATCGCCTCAATCTATCGGCGCAGAAAAAATTCTTTCTAGAAAGGTAAGCATTGTAGTTAATCATGGGTTTAAGGCACTGGCGAAATTGGAGACACGCTGATTATCTGCACGCATCACTCGCCACGAAGCCTGGATAGAGATGCGAGAGCGAGCAATAGCCGACTACTCCCTGCCGCTTGAGAGCCGCCGAAGGCAATCATCGTGGCGGTGGTCGCCCATTTGCGCCCAGAGAGGACGCAAATCTTTCCGACCGGAAACCAGCATTCGCCGGTAACGCGGCAGCTTACGGTTCTGGTGAATTAGAAAATGGCAGATGAAAATTTCATTTTTCAGCAACGTCGTAGCATCAAGAATTTAGTAAGGGACACTCGCGATACATTCATACGATTAACACCCTAATTTATTACATAGCCTTTGAGAGCCAACCTGTCGCCCTGCTCTCAAAGCTGAGAATCATAATCACCAAGGACTCACGATGACCGACAAAAAACTAAACATTAATTTCGGGCAAAGAGGCATAGCGGCTTTTCCCAGCTACGGCCAATTCGTTACCTTCAATTTGAACAAGGACGCCAAGGCGACTTTCTATCCTCAATGGAGAAAAATTGCCCAACTCGTTGATCGTCTGTGCGCCGACACTGACTATCAGATCGTCTGCGTGCAAGGGGTAGATTATGAGCTATGGTTGACGTGGTGCGAAGTCAACCAGATGCCCGCCCCAGCACTGACTCTAACCCCCAGCAAATTGCACAAGCCGCCCTTCAAGAACACTGGCGGCGATTTATGGTTCCACATCAAGGGTGATTCCGAAACAGCATGCCAGGCGGTATACGAAGCCATCGCGGCGGAGCTGGAATCTGTTACGGTCAGCGTCAATGTCACACTGGGCGACAAGAGTCATGGCGGCCGGGTGTTCGGCGGCTGCTTCACTGATGGCATGATCAACCCTGTGGATCCAGTGAACCTTTCCGCCCAAGTCATCGTGGGCGATGAAGATCCTTACTACAAAGGCGCCGCCTGTGTGCTACAACAGAAGTTCAAGCACAACTGGGACATGCTGAACGACATGACAGCCATCGAGAAAGAGAACATGATCGGCCGCGACATGAACGACACTATCCTGCCCACTCACGACAACCGTAGCCACATCAAATGCGTGCGCCAGCAGGACGGGCGTCGTGCGACCCTGAGCATCCTGCGGCAAGCCCTGCCCTATGGCCATTCCCGGTCAGGCAAGGGCAACGAGGAAGGTGTGTACTTTGTCGCCTACGGCAAGAGCGGCAAGGTATTTGATGACCTCATCGACGGCATCCAAGGCCCTGTGAACGGCTTCATCAAGGACAAGATGCTCAATACTACCCACTCGGTACTGGGCAACTTCTGGTTCGTCCCCAGTGCGGCGAACGCCGGGCTGGCGCCCCAGCAAAGCGAAGTGGCCGTGCCCATCAACGAATATTTCGAGGCGCGCAGCCAGAACGGCCTGATGTATTACAACAACCGCGACTATATCCATCAACTGCGGGCGGGGCGAAAGGATATGGGCATCAGTGATCGGATCGTCCAATTGCTGGGCGAGACCTTCAACGGCTGGAACGATACTTGGGCCAAGCCCGTTACCATGCCGTCTCTTGGTCATTTAAAACAATACGTCAATGATGAACGGTGGGCGGAATTCGAGTGGGCGCGCAAGGCGTCCACCACCCTGCGTAAGGGCCTGGCGACCAAGATCAGTCTGTCCGACGTGTTGTTGCGCGAACCATTCCAGCGCCAGGCCAAGCTGTTTAACATCAAGCCCATGGAAATCATTGTCGGTAATCTGCCACCGCTGACCTTGGGCTCCGGTAGCCGGGTCATGGAATACCTAAGCCAGGATGAAAAGATCGAATTCTTCTTCGGGATGCTCAACGAATATTCATCCACCGGACACAACGTGCCCGATTATCACAAGGCGCTGCGGCTAGGCGTGCCGGGTTTACTGGACGAGGCGCGGGCTAAATTGAAAACGGCTACTAACGCCAACCACGACTTCTACCAATCGGTGATCTGGTCCCTGGAAGGCTTGCAGGAATTCATCCGGCAATACAGCCATCTCGCCCAACGTCTGCACGACCAACTGCCTGAAGCCAGCGTGGCGGAACGGCAGAATCTGGCCGGCATCGCTCGGCGCATGGACAAGCTGGCCCACGGCAAGCCGGAAGGGCTGCTGGAATCCTTACAGCTTATCTTCATTATTAATTGCGCCCTTCATCAGGTGGGTGAGCCGATGTCCATTGGCCGTCTGGATCAATACCTCATCGGCCCATACAACGCCGACCTACAAGCCGGACGGCTCTGCGAGGCCGCTGCCCAGGAAATCATCGACGCTTTCTGGCTCAAAATGGATGAAACCGTCCTCTATAACCGCCAGCACATGCAGGACTACCTGACTTACGGCACTGGGGCGGTATTCTATTCGGCGGGAAATTTCCCACAAGGTTCAGCCTTGAACCAGTGGGTGCAGCAAGTCACCGTTGGCGGCTATCTGCCCAACGACTCGGCCACGCCGGAAGACGGCTGCAACGCCATCACTCTGCTTTGCCTGCGCGCAGCCCGCCGCCTACCCTTGAACGCCCCCTGCCTGTCGTTGCGAGTACATAAGAGCATGGATACACCATTTCATCGGCAAATTTTGGAAGAGGCCGCTAAAGCAATCCTGTCCGGCGGCGCCCATCCGGTGTTGATTAATGACGACAAATTGGTGAAAGGGTTGACGGAGACTGGCACCATCACCCTGGCCGATGCCCGTGACTACACTTGCGACGGCTGCTTCGAGCCGATCATTGGCGGCAAGTCTGAATGGGCATTCAGCTATGTGCCGATCCTGCCGGTGGTAGGCATGGCCATGAATCAGGGCGCCACCATTGAAGGTGCTGGTTGGGTCAACCTGCGCGGTTTGAAGAGCAGTTGGAATTCGCCATCCCCGGAGCAGATCCACACCTTCCATGCCTTCATGGACATCTTCTACACCCATTACAAGTGGCTGATCGCTCAGTTCTACAACAGCCTGATGAATAACTACGGTGCTTTGGGGGCGGTCTGTCCCAGCCCGCTGTTCTCGTCCATGGTGGAAGGCTGCATGGAAAGTGGCCGCGATATGACTAACGGCGGCGCCAAGTATCACATCGTGGCCCCCATGATGTGCGGCATCACTAACGCCATCAATGCGCTCTACGCCATCAAGAAAATGGTGTACGACGAAGACACCGCCGTGACGACCTTGCCGATCTTGTTACAAGCGCTGTGGAACAACTGGGGTGAGACCATGCAGGAGCCTTTCCAAAACACGTTAGCGGGACCAGCTAGGGCGGCGGACCGCGCGGCGTTGTACAAGGAACTGCGGCAAACCGCGCTGGCTTTGCCCAAGTTCGGCCAAGGCAACGATCCCGTGTTGAAAGCGTTCGGGTCTGAAGTAGTAGGCGAGTGCGTGAGGATCATCGAGCGCGGCTTCCGTCATCCGCTGGCCTCCACTGCCAGCAAGTATGAAGCTTTGAAGGAGCGCTACAGTATTCCCGGCCAGCCCTTCGCGTTCAGCGTTACGCCAGGCATCGGCACTTTCGAGGATAATCTGGGGCTGGGCGTGGGGATGGCGGCATCGGCGGACGGGCGTCTGTCAGGAGAAACCATCGCCGACGATTTCAGCGCTGCGCCCAGTCCTTGCGATCAACCGCCCATGACCGAGCCATATGATGTCTTTAAAACTCTGCAAGACTGGAACACAGCGGAGATTGGCATCGGCCTGTCCAACGCCGCCCCGGTGGACCTGAATATCCGCGAGGACTTCCCTCTGGATGAATTGGTAAAGCTCATCCATCAATTCGCGGAAGGCGAACTCGGCTCCAACCTGTTGACCATCACCACTGCCAACCCGGAAACTTACGAAGGTGCGCAAACCGCTCCGGAAAAATATGACCTGATCCGGGTGCGCCAGGGCGGCTGGTCCGAGTTCTACATGGCGATGTTTCCCCAGCATCAGCAGTACATTATCCGAAGGCCCTACTATGGCCCCAGCAGTAGCAAGTGACGATCATTTCCACACGAGGCAATTCCATGAAAACACCTAAAAAACTATCCGCCACGGCCACCCTGTTACTGGCGATGCTGGCCGGTTGCGCAACCACCAACAAACCAGCCACGCAAGCCGCCGATGTTCTTGACCTGTTCCGCCAGATAACTCAGGGCAAATCGCAATTGCAAATCCGCACCGGCGAGCCAACCCAGTTCAACGGTAGCGAAAAGATTTGCATCACTGCCACCTGCGCCGGGCCGGATGGGACGAAATGCCAGTCCACCGACCATTTCAATGGTAGCCCGCTAATGGCGAACAGCGATTATCAACGTTACTACGATCTGACCTCCAGCGGCGGTTATCAGCGCTATGGGGCCGGTTCCCATTACGCCAAGGATGTGGCCGCCCTGACTGCCAATCTGGACCAGTTGATGGAGTCCTTCCAGCGCACCGGCCTGCGCCAAGCCCTGAGGGAACGAGGCCTGACCCCAGCGTTGATGTTCGATATCGACAACACCTTGGAATTTAGCGGCGGGCCGGACTCCGATAATAAGGGCGAAGGGCCGGCTATTCAGGGCATGGTGGACTTCGTTAAGCGCTGGTGTTTCAAAGATGACTTGGCCTGCTACTTCGTGACCGCCCGCAACTGTGACGTGGGCAGCGTCACGGCCACGCAGAAATGGTTGAAGGCCAACCTACCCTATGACGAAGCCACTTTGCGACACTACACTAATTTCTCTCGCAACGCCAAAGACCTCACCTGCCCGGTTTCCGGCAATCCCGCCGTGGCTTACAAAGACGTGATCCGAGAAGCCCTGGAACAACAAGAAAAAGTCTTTTGGCTAATGAGCATTGGCGACCAGTTGACCGATTCTCTGGGCAACCACAGTGGGATGAAAATCCGGGTGCCCAATCAATTGTTCCATTCAGACATCGCTCCCAACCAGTATGCCCCCTGGGGTGTGGGCCAATGCGCCAGCCCGGTGACCATAGCCCCGCCAGCGGACTGCTCAGCCAAACTATTGGGCCATGCCGTGGAATACAGCAGCGTGGACTATTGTGAGAAGCAGCCTGCACCAAGTCACTAATTCATCACGGGGGTTGGGCGGTTCACTGCTTCTAGATTCAAGCGATAAGCCTCGAAGCCCCCCGCCGCCCATGCTCGGGTCGGTCTTTTCTGCCGATGGGGCTGGATCTTGGGATGGAAGAGTGAAGTTTCACAAATCAGAGCCAGGGAATTGAATCGCTCACCAATGTTTAATTAGGTTTTTTCATGACTACAAAATTACGTGTCTACACGAACGAAGACGACGCCCTCCTGTTTTGGAGCATTCCCGAGCCAATAACCCAATGCCGAGGGTTTGCCATCGAACGGAAACTTACCCATCCAAACCGCCGAACCACCCAGACATTCTTGCTGAACCGCACTGCATTCGACAGCCAACCGCGTCCGACGGTCTCGGATCGGGGCCAAAGCGCTATCAGCAAGCCCTCGACTGAGTGGCCATTCCAACGCTTTTCCTGGACGGACCACGACGCCGATACCGGCGACACCGTGTCCTATCGGGTCATTCCCGTGGTCCGTCAGACGTCTGATCTCAGCCTTCTGGAGTCGCACGCTAGCCCTTGGAGCACGCCCCGCACACTGGGTTCCCCCGGCCACAGTCGGTACCGAGCGTTCTTCAATCGTGGCTTCATCATGTCGCAGTTTATGGCACGCTACTTGGCCGAGCGGAATCTCACCCTAAAGCAGTTCAAAGAGACCATCAGCGACCAAGATGACAAGTCCATCCGTCAATTTCTAGCGGGCGGTTTGAGGGTCGCCCTGCTCGCTGAGTTGGAGGAAGCGCGGCAAAGCGGCGGTCATATTTACGCTGCACTGTTCGAACTGAGCGACGATGAACTCATCGGCTCTCTCTGCGCCCTGCGAGACCGCGCCCACTTAGTTCTTGCCAACGGATCGGTCGAAGCCGCTAAGGGCGAACCGGCTCCAAAAGCCCGCCAGCGTGACGAGAACGAGGCGGCGCGAACTCAGCTATTGGCCGCGAATGTCGCTGTCGATAAAACCCAGCGGTTTATCGCTCCTGGAGCGTTGGGGCACAACAAGTTCATGATTCGCACCGATGCCGGCGGAACCCCACTCACCGCATGGACCGGCAGTACCAACTGGGCCCCCACCGGTCTCTGCACTCAAATCAATAACGGGCTGCTCATTAATGACTCGAATGTTGCGCGAGTCTACCTCGACCAATGGGAAGCCCTTAGGCAAGCCCAAAACGAATTCCCCAAAGCTCTGGTCAGTGCTAATAATAAACCCAAGGCCATCGGCACTGATGCGCCGGGCGTGTTGCGTAGCACCGTCTGGTTTACGCGTACCCAAAAAGGCGTGGACCTGGACGCCCTGCGCGAGGAAGTCGGGAAAGCCCGGGAAGGCATCCTGTTCCTCATGTTCATGCCGGGGTTGACTGGATTGTTCAGTACGATCCTAACCCGGTCAGCAGAAACAGACCTGTATGTCCGGGGCGTCGTCAGCACTTTGCCCAAAGGCCAGGCCGATCCCAGCGCGCTTGAGATCGGCCTGATCGACGGCGAAAACCACACGCCATTACACTTGGATATCGTGCAGCCAGAAGGCATGAAGCATCCCTTCGCCAATTTCGCCGCAGAGGTGACCCGAAGCGAATTCTTGGGGTGGCAAGGGGTCGGGCACGCGATCATCCACAGCAAGGTGCTGGTGATTGATCCATTCTCGGCTGACCCGGTAGTGATCACCGGCAGTCACAACTTCTCCATCACCGCCAGCCAGAAAAATGACGAGAACTTCATCATCGTCAAAGGTGATCCCGAACTAGCCGAAGCCTACGCCGTGAACATTCTCGGGGTATACGCCCACTATCGCTGGCGAGCGTTCCTATCCCAAACCAATAAGCCGCTCAATTGGTTGAAAGACAACGACCAGTGGCAGTCCAAAAAACTCTCCACGGACCGGCGCGAGCTACGTTTCTGGGGGGTGTGAATACACCGCAAGTAGCCATCTCCTCGTGGAATAGCCAATTCATTTCTAAAAATTAGGAGAACCACGATGCCTACAAAAAGGTTACGCAGTATTGAAGGGCCACGCGATCCGCGGCGTTCCCGCCCAACCGGGAAAGAACCACTACTCCGTGCATGTGGTCGATGACGACTTAGACTACCGGATTGCCATCAATGTTCGCTCGAATGCCAAGAACTTCGGCAAGGATTTATGGTTTTTCTTAGACCAGGATTTCCAGCATCCCATTATCGATGGCACTCAAAGCATTGCCAGTTGACCGCAAGGTTTTCGAATCTGATGCCACAGCGGAGGAGCGTCGGCTGTTGGTGGTTTTCAATCGGAATAGATGATAGGTTTAGTGTGGAATGCGCAGGATCGAGACCGTTGAGCTTGGCGGTGCCCAGCAAGGTTTGAATGACCGCCGCGCGTTGACCGGCACGTTCCGAGCCGGCAAAGAGCCAGTTCTTCTTTCTCAAGGCAATCGGGCGAATGCAGTTTTCGACCGGGTTATTGTCAATGGGCAGATCGCCGGTTTCAGCGTAGCGTGTGAGCGCGGCCCAGCGTTTCAAGCTGTAGTCGATGGCCTTGGCGGCGGCACTGCCTGGGGCAATGCGCAAACGGGTTTGTTGTAACCAGTCATGCAAGGACACCAGTGCCGGCAGACTTCTTTCGGCGCGCAGACGTTGCCGCTCGTCGGCTGTCATATCCCGTCCTTCGGCTTCGATGGCATATAACATAGCGATGCGGTTCAAGGCTTCTTGCGCGATAGGACTCTGACTGGATTAGAACAGGTCAAAGAATTTCCGGCGCACATGCGCCCAGCAGGCCAGTTCGATGCAAGGTTCAAGCTGACGTTGGGTTTCAGTATGCGCGCGGGCAGCGGCAAACAGGGCCTTGTAACCACCGTAGCCCCCTGCGTCAGAATAGTTGTGGACGCAAATTTATTCGCCCTCTACCAGATCAAATCATCAGGCACCTGATACTCCGCATAAGGATCATCCGCCACAGCCGCCGTTTTATTGGGCTCATTAAATACAATTACAGCGGTGGCATCGCGCGATTGTATTTTTTTTGCCACTTCGGCCGACACCACTTCATATTGCGACCCAAACTTGACAATCGCCTGCCGCCCTTCGGCAATCTGATCACGCATCGTCTCAGAAACATACAGCCGCTTGACCTTATTGTTATCGGTAAAGTTATAGGCTAAGCCTTCAACATCTCTGGGCAGCCGGTTTAACTCAATAATCTGTTTTACTTGAGCGGCCAACTGTTTTTGCTCTTCTTGTTGTTGGCGTAATTGATTAAGCTCCCTGTCCCGTTCTATTTTTTCAGCCTGTGCTTTTTGAGCCAACTCTTTGGCTTCATCAATGACTTCAACCCCATTTTTCCGCTGCTGTTGGGCTTGTTTGCGTTTATCGGATTTGACGCTTTTGGCTTTAGCGGCGCTAACTAAACCGGATTTCAATAATTGTTCTTGTAGTGATAATTTCGCCATTTTTCTATTCCACAGTCACCGACTTCGCAAGATTCCTAGGCTGATCAACATCGGTTCCCTTTAAAACGGCGACATGATAGGCCAACATCTGTAAGGGAATGGTGTACACAATGGGGGAAATCTCATTGCTAACTTGGGGTATTTTTACGATCTGGACGTTTCCATCATTTGCCGGTACTAATGTTTCATCCATAAACACAATAAGTTGCCCGCCTCTAGCGCTAACCTCCTGAATATTGGATTTGAGTTTTTCCAACAAACTGTTGTTCGGCGCTATGGTCACAACCGGCATGTCAGCATCAATTAATGCCAAAGGACCATGTTTTAACTCGCCCGCCGGATAGGCTTCGGCATGAATATAGGAAATTTCCTTTAATTTTAATGCTCCTTCCATCGCTATCGGGTAATGAGTGCCTCTACCTAGAAACAATGCGTGCTGCTTTTCGGCAAATTGCTCGGCCAGGGCATTAATTTCGCCATCCAACTGCAAAACTTCTTCAATTTTTCCCGGCAAGCTGAATAATTCGGAGGTGATTTTTTGCTCGACTATTTCGGTCAGATGAAAACGCCTGCCGATGGCAATAACCAACAGCATTAATGTTGCCAGTTGTGTAGTAAACGCTTTGGTCGATGCGACGCCAATTTCAGGACCGGCACGGGTCATTAATATAAGGTCGGATTCTCTAACCAATGAACTTTCCGGCACGTTGCAAATGGCTAATGAATATTTTGCACCCAGCTTCTTGGCTTCCAGCAATGCTGCCAGCGTATCGGCAGTTTCACCTGATTGCGAAATGGTGACAATCAGGGTATTCGGGGCTAATACCGGGCTTCTGTAACGAAATTCACTGGCTACTTCGATATTACAAGGGACACGGGCCAGTTCTTCAAACCAATAACGCGCCACTAATCCGGCATGATAACTGGTGCCGCAAGCTAAAATCTGGATGGCTTTAATGTTATCGAACACTTCGGTAGCGTTATGGCCGAATGCATTTTCCTGCAGGCGGTTGTTGATGAAGCGGCCTTCCAGGGTTTGTGAAATGGCAAAAGGCTGCTCATAAATTTCTTTCAGCATGTAATGGCGGTAATCGCCTTTATCGACTGCATCTGCTGTCAACTGGCTTTCTATTATCGAACGACTGACCGGCTGATCGTGCCGATCATAAATAACCGGCCCGTTAATAGTAATTGCCGCTATGTCACCGTCTTCTAAAAAAATAAAGCGTTGTGTAACCGGGAGCAATGCAGCCACGTCCGAGGCGATAAAATATTCGCCTATCCCGACACCGATAACCAGAGGACTGCCTTTCCTGCATGCTATCAAGGTACTGGGATCGTCAATGCTCATTATCCCTAAGGCATAGGCGCCATCCAGTTTTTTGATAGTCTTTTTAACGGCATTCAGCAATCCGCCTGTAGATTTCATCGCATGATAAATTTCATGCACGATAACTTCGGTATCGGTTTCCGAACTGAATTCATACCCCTGTTGCAGTTGCTCCTCTCTTAAATGCTCATGGTTTTCAATAATACCGTTATGAACGACCGCTACGTTATTTCGGCAAACATGTGGATGAGCATTTGCCGTACTGGGTTTACCGTGAGTAGCCCATCGGGTATGGGCGATACCGATATAGCCTGAGATGGGATCGGCCTCCAGCAATGCTTCAAGTCCTTTTACTTTGCCAAGTTCCCGTTTCCGGTAGATTTGCTGGTTGTTTATAACCGCAAGGCCTGCCGAATCGTAACCGCGGTACTCCAGGCGCTTTAAACCCTCCAGTAAAATCGGCACTACATTTCGTTGCGCAATACCGCATACAATTCCACACATGTGTTATTTCTCCTCAGCTATTATTCCTGACATTGCACTCAATAACTGCTCCTGCGTTATTTTACTTTCCAGATCCATGGGGTCGCGCTTAACAGGTCGTTGCCATCCGGCGAGGGTTACCTGTTTGGCTCTGCTTAAAGTCAACTTATTTTCAGGGCTGTCTTTGGTAATAGTCGATCCCGCACCTATTGTGGCGTTTTTGCCTATGGTAACCGGAGCGACCAGTTGGCTATTCGAGCCGATGAAAGCACCGTCTTCAATAATGGTTTTGAACTTATTAACGCCATCGTAATTACAGGTAATGGTGCCGGCTCCGATATTGACTTTTGCGCCTACCGTGGAGTCGCCGATATAACTTAAGTGATTTATTTTACTGCCCGATGCGACCGATGATTTTTTGATTTCTACAAAATTGCCGATATGGACATCGTTGGCAAGTACACTTTCCGGTCTTAACCTGGCGTAAGGACCGACTCTGCTGCCTTGCCCTATCACCGCATCCTCTATAATGCAGTTTGCGAGGATTTCTACATTATCGCCAATGATGGAATTTTTAATATTAGTATTAGCACCTATTTTGACATTGCTACCGATGCTGTTTTTTCCCTCCAAGATCACATTAATATCGATTTCTATGTCTTGCCCGAGGCATGCTATTGAACCTCTCTGGTCAAAGCGCGCCGGGTCTTTCAGGGTAACGCCCTGTTTCATTAAGCTAATTGCTTGGTCTTGCTGATAAACGCGCTCCAAATGACTGAGCTGTACGCGATCATTAACGCCCAGCACTTCATCCTCGGCTTCCGGCTGGCTGGTGACGATATTGATTCGATCGGCAACCGCCATTTCAATCACATCAGTCAAATAGTATTCACCCTGTGCGTTGCTGTTATTTAACTGACTCAGCCACTTCTTTAATTGCTTGCCTTGTACCGCCATGATGCCGGTATTGACTTCATTGATCTGCTTTTCGCTGGCTGTCGCATCTTTTTCTTCGACAATTTTTGCGACTTGGCCGACAGCATCCCGGACGATTCTGCCGTAGCCGGCAGGATCGGCAAGATTAACCGTGAGCAAAGCCAAAGACTGCTCGTTGACATTGCTAATTAGCAATTTAACGGTTGCTAATTTCAGCAAAGGTACATCGCCGTACAATATCAACACCGCATCGGTATCTGCAATTTGATCGCTCACCTGCTGCACAGCGTGCCCAGTACCTAACTGTTGCTTTTGCTCTATCCAATCGGCATCTAAATTTTTTAAGGCTTCTGTGACCAACTCTGCACCGTGACCGACAACAATCTTTACGGTATTGTTTTCCAATTGTTTAGCTGTGTCGTACACATGCTGTAGCAATGGTCTATTGGCGATCTTGTGTAATATTTTGGGTAGATTTGAACGCATACGCGTTCCTTTACCCGCTGCTAGAATGATGGTTGTTATTTTCATTGGATACTCCGTTACAAATCTGTCTGGAACAGATTTGCATTGACCCGAAGGGCGTCAGGCAGGACAGCCTGACGTGAAACCAAAAAAGCCCGGTAACGTTTTAACACGTTACCGAGCTTTTCAAAAAGGATAGCGGCGTAAAGTGGACTATCCGCCGCGTTTTCTAAGTCTATCCAAAGTCCTTAATTGCATGACGGCATCCGTTAATTGTGCCTGGGCCACTGCAAAATCAATTTTTCCGGACTTATCCGCCAAGGCTTCTTCAGCTCTGGCTTTGGCTTCTATTACGGCCGCCTCATCAATATCTTTCGCTCTTATAGCGGTGTCAGCCAGGATGGTAATCAGATGTGGCTGGATTTCCAGCATACCTCCTGATACATAAAACGGATAAACTTCCTTATCACTGACTTTTACCCGAACTTCACCAGGCTTAAGCCTGGATATTAATGGCGCATGCCGTGGCGAAATGCCCACTTCGCCGAGTTCAGCAGGAGCAAACACCATTTCTGCCAATCCGGAAAATATTTCCTTTTCTGCGCTAACGATGTCTACATGTACGGTCATGGTCATGATTGATACCTACTATGTGTATAACTTACTTCATGCCTTTTGCTTTCTCAAGCGCTTCGTCTATGGTACCGACCATATAAAAAGCCTGCTCAGGAATGGCATCGTATTCGCCGTCGATAATGCCTTTAAAACCGGCGATAGTATCTTTCAGCGACACATATTTACCAGGTGAACCGGTAAATACTTCGGCAACGAAGAAAGGCTGAGACAAGAAGCGTTGCATTTTACGCGCTCTCGATACAGTTAACTTATCTTCTTCGGATAATTCATCCATACCCAAGATCGCAATAATATCGCGCAATTCTTTGTAGCGTTGCAAGATACCTTGAACTTTACGAGCCACGTCGTAATGCTCTTGTCCAATGACTAATGGATCCAACTGTCGGCTGGTAGAGTCCAGAGGATCAATCGCAGGATAAATACCCAGCTCGGCAATTTGACGTGACAATACCACGGTCGCATCCAAATGCGCAAAAGTGGTTGCAGGCGATGGATCGGTCAAGTCATCCGCAGGTACATAAACCGCTTGGATTGAGGTAATAGAACCGGTCTTGGTTGAAGTAATACGCTCTTGCAATACACCCATTTCTTCAGCCAGTGTTGGCTGATAACCTACCGCTGAAGGCATACGGCCTAATAGCGCAGATACTTCAGTACCTGCCAGTGTGTAACGATAGATGTTGTCAACGAAGAATAGTACGTCGCGGCCTTCATCACGGAAATATTCCGCCATGGTCAAACCGGTTAACGCAACGCGCAATCTGTTTCCTGGCGGCTCGTTCATCTGACCGTAAACCAGCGATACTTTGTCGATTACGTTTGAATCGGTCATTTCGTGGTAGAAGTCGTTCCCTTCACGAGTACGTTCGCCCACACCGGCAAATACCGAATAACCGCTGTGTTCAATCGCGATGTTACGGATCAGTTCCATCATGTTAACGGTTTTACCTACACCCGCACCGCCGAACAGACCGACTTTACCACCCTTGGTAAACGGGCAGACCAAGTCGATAACTTTAATACCGGTTTCTAAAAGTTCGGTTGCCGCAGCTTGCTCAGCATAGCTTGGCGCTTCGCGATGAATACCCCAAGTTACTTTTTCGCCGATAGGTCCTTTTTCGTCGATAGGTTCGCCCAGCACGTTCATAATGCGGCCTAAGGTTTCCTGACCGACCGGTACCGCAATAGGCGCGTTGGTATTACTGACTTCCAAGCCCCGGCTTAAACCGTCGGTAGTACCCATCGCAATAGTTCTGACGACACCATCACCTAATTGTTGCTGAACTTCCAGCACCAAGCCTTTGCCTTGTACATTTAAGGCGTCATATACTTTGGGCAGGTCTGCACGTGAAAATTCCACGTCGACGACCGCGCCGATAATCTGAACGATTTTACCCGAACTCATTGAGTTGTCCTCTTGTGTTGTGTCATTTTAACTGGGGGCCTTCGACTAGCTCAGGAGAGCCTTAAACAGCTGCGGCACCGGCTACGATTTCCGAAATTTCCTGGGTGATAGCGGCTTGTCTGGCTTTGTTATAAACCAGCTGTAATTCGCTGATAATATTGCCGGCATTATCCGAAGCGCTCTTCATCGCAACCATTCGAGCCGCCTGTTCGCAGGCATTGTTTTCAACCAACCCCTGATAGACGATAGATTCGGTATACCGGGTTAACAAATGATCCAGAACTTCCTTCGCATCAGGCTCATAGATATAATCCCAATGACCGCTTAAACCTTCATCAAGCTCACCGGCTACGACTGGCAGTAACTTTTCGATAGTAGGCTTTTGGGTCATGGTATTGACGAATTCATTGTAAACCACATGCAATTCATCGATTCTACCTTCCGCATAAGCATCCAACATAATCTTAATGATACCGATAATGTCATGCTGATGCGGAGTGTCGCCCAACTTAGAAACATGCCCGACCAGATTTGTTTTCAGATTACCGAAAAAACCGAACGCCTTGGTGCCTACCGTACAAATATCCACTTCAACATTTGCTTTGTCCCATTGCGCCATTTGAGTCAGGGTTTTTCTGAATAAATTTGAATTCAACCCTCCACACAAGCCCCGGTCAGAACTAATTACAATAATGCCGACTCGCTTAACCGGACGTTCAACAAGAAAAGAATGCTTATACTCCGGATTGGCATGAGCCAGATGTTTGATAATCTGGCCAATCTTTATAGAGTATGGGCGTGTTGCCAACATTCTGTCTTTTGTTTTACGCATTTTACTCGCAGCAACCATTTCCATTGCGCGGGTAATTTTTTGAGTGTTTTTAATACTCCCGATCTTGCTGCGTATTTCTTTACCAACAGCCATCTTAAGACCCTTTTACCAGCTATGCGTTTTGACGAAAGTTTGGATTGCAGCCAGCATACCCTTTCTTATGTCATCACTGAAATCGCCAGTTGCATTAATGTTGTTCATCAATTCAGAATGCTCTGACGTCATGTACGACTGTAAGGCAGCCTCAAAAGCAAGTACCTTGTTAACTTCCAAACTATCAAGGAAGCCTTCGTTAGCGGCAAACAATGAAACAGCCATTTGCGCAACTGACATCGGAGAGTACTGATTCTGTTTCATCAGTTCAGTTACTCGTTGACCACGTTCAATCTGCTTGCGAGTGTTTTCATCCAAATCGGATGCAAACTGAGCGAAAGCCGCCAACTCACGATATTGCGCCAAATCGAGACGTGTACCGCCACCCAATTTCTTGATGATCTTGGTTTGAGCTGCTCCGCCAACACGCGATACCGATAAACCTGCGTTCACCGCTGGGCGTATGCCTGAGTTAAACAAGTTACTTTCCAAAAAGATCTGACCATCGGTAATAGAAATTACGTTAGTCGGTACGAAAGCTGATACGTCGCCGCCTTGAGTTTCAATAATTGGCAATGCAGTCAATGAACCTGTTTTGTCTTTTACTTTGCCGCCGGTTAATTTCTCAACTTCAGCGGCATTGATGCGAGAAGCTCTTTCCAATAAACGGGAATGCAAATAGAACACGTCCCCTGGGTACGCTTCGCGACCTGGCGGACGACGCAGCAACAGGGAAATCTGACGATAAGCCCAAGCTTGCTTGGTTAAATCGTCATAAATGATCAACGCATCTTCACCGCGATCCCTGAAAAACTCGCCCATTGAACAGCCGGTATACGGTGCGATAAATTGCAGTGCGGCTGATTCGGATGCCGATGCAGAGACCACAATCGTGTGAGCCATTGCACCATGTTCTTCAAGCTTACGTACTACGTTAGCGATTGATGAGCGTTTTTGGCCGATAGCGACATAGATACATTTAATACCTGTGCCTTTTTGATTGATGATCGCATCAACCGCAATAGCTGTTTTACCGGTTTGTCTATCACCGATGATCAACTCGCGTTGGCCACGGCCTACCGGAATCATCGCATCAATAGATTTCAAACCCAATTGCACAGGTTGGTCAACAGATTGACGGGCGATTACGCCGGGAGCAATTTTTTCAATCGGTGAAGTTTCGGTGGTTTCGATAGCGCCTTTGCCATCGATAGGATTACCCAGCGCATCAACGACGCGGCCCAGCAATGCTTCCCCAACCGGTACTTCCAGAATTTTTCCGGTACACTTTACAGTGTCACCTTCAGAAATGTGTTGGTATGAACCTAATACCACCACACCGACGGAATCTCTTTCCAGGTTAAGCGCCATGCCAAAGGTGTTGCCGGGAAATTCCAGCATTTCGCCTTGCATTGCTTCGGAAAGACCATGTACACGAACAATACCGTCAGTCACACTGACTACGGTTCCTTCCGTATGAGACTCGGCACTCAGATCGAAGTTTTCGATCTTCTTTTTAATCAGATCACTTATTTCAGATGGGTTTAATTGCATGTTCTTTTTCTCGCTCTGGTTTAGAGTCGTTTTGCTAATTGTTGAAGCTGGCCTTTAATGGAACCGTCAATCACTCTGTCGCCTGCACGTACCAGAACGCCACCAATTAATGATTTATCCACGGTCACATTCATATGGACTTTTTTGCTTAGCGTTTTTTCCAGCGTTGAAGTGAAGCTTTGCTTTTCTTCTTTGGAGAAGGCATAAGCAGTAGCCACTTCAACATCGACATAACCTTCACTTTCCGCCTTTAAGGCTTCGAACAGCTCCGCAATAGTCGGAGCCAAGGTCAGCCGGTTGTTTTGAATCAGTAATTTCAGAAAATTTGCACCCTCGTCATCTACTTGCTCCTGACAAATGTCAAGCACCAGCGCCGATAACCGCTCTTTACTTACTTTAGGGTTATTGACTACGACAGAGATTTCTTTATTACTCAAAACAGCCGATATAAACGCTAAACTTTTCGACCACTTTTCAGTCGCACCGGTTTCTTTGGACCGCTTGAACACCGCTGCTGCATAAGGCCTTGCCAATGTTGCCAGTTCGCTCATTATGCTTAACCCAATTGATTAGAGATTTTGCTCAGGAGGTCCTGGTGCTTGGTTTTATCGATTTCCGCACTCAGAATCTGTTCTGCTGCACGCAAAGCCAAGGCCGACACTTCCTTACGCAAACTTTCTTTAGCCTGTTGTTTCTCTTGCTCAATTTGCGCCTTTGCCACAAGAATCAAACGCTCGCCTTCTTTTTTGGCGGTATCTTTCGATGCTTCAACAAGTTCATTGGCACGTTTTTGAGCCAGATTGACAATCTCAGCAGATTGTTCTTTGGCTTCTTTCAAAACGCCCTTGGCTTTTTTCTCTGCCAAGTGCATTTCTTCCTGACCTTTTTCAGCCGCAGCCAAACCGTCAGCAATTTTCTTTTTACGTTCTTCTAAAGAGTCAAATAAAGGCGGCCAGATGTACTTCATGGTAAACCATACCAGAAGTGCAAAGGTAATCATTTGCCCAATCAGAGTAGCATTGATACTCACGATGCGTTCCTCTTGTTGCTATTAAAGTTAAACGGCCGATTAACCCGCTGCCGCAGCTTGTACAGCAGACAGGAATGGGTTAGCAAAAGTAAAGAACAGCGCCAAACCAACACCGATCATTGTTACCGCGTCTAACAGACCCGCAACAACGAACATTTTTACTTGCAGCATAGGTACCATTTCCGGTTGACGGGCTGCGCCTTCCAAAAATTTTCCACCTAACAGACCGAAGCCGATAGCAGTTCCTAAAGCGCCCATACCTAGAACCAGACCTACTGCAATAGCAGTCATGCCTTGTACATCAGCAATTAATTTTGCAATTTCCATGAAACCTCCAAACGTGTAGTTAAATTATAAAAAGTTAAAAAAATCATTTCCTACAAGGTTGTAGGCAAAGGGCGCGAGCTGGAGCGAAAACCTTAATGGTCTTCGTGCGCCATACTCAAATAAACAATGGTTAACACCATGAATATAAATGCTTGAAGCGTAATAATTAAGATATGGAAGATCGCCCAAGGAAAACTCAACACGGGTTGGAGATAACAAGGCAATAAAGCAATCAAGATAAAAATCAACTCACCCGCATACAGGTTTCCGAATAACCGGAGTGCTAGCGAGATTGGCTTGGCAATCTCTTCTACTAATTTCAGCAGCAGATTGAAGGGCAACAACCAAGGACCGAACGGCTGGAACATCAGCTCTTTAGCAAAGCCCCAAGGGCCTTTGACTTTGATGCTGTAGAAAATAATCAAACAGAAAACAGAGATGGACATTGCGAATGTTGCGTTTAAATCCGTACTTGGGACGACACGCAGGTACTCGATACCCATCAACGAACCGATTAACGGCAATATATCAACCGGGAACAAATCCATGAAGTTCCACAGGAACACCCAGCAAAAAATGGTCAATGCCAGCGGGGCAATTAATTTATTTTTACCGTGAAAACTGTCTTTAACCTGGGTATCGACAAATTCAATCAGCATTTCTACGAAATTTTGCGTTAGCCCCGGAACGCCTGCTGTAGCTTTGTCTGCGGCCCTTTTAAAAAACCAGACAAACAAACCACCCAAAACAGCTGAGAAAAACAAAGTATCCAGATTTAATGCCCAGAAACCCTCGCCTACAGTTAGCGAAGTTAAATGGTGAATAATATAACCGGTTGCACCTTCGGCGGCGTGAGCTTCGGTAGCCATCGTTCCTCTCTAAAATTAATAGTGTCAGCGCATTAACAGCGCAAACCAAAAAACCGATAAAGCTGCTACGTATACTGATAGCAGCGGTAATATTTGTATGTTTGGAAGTTGAAAAATCATAAAGAACAGCGCGCCCGTTAACAATAACTTGCCTGATTCCCCAGCATAAAAAGATCTTACAATCTTCCTGGCTTCCTGGCCTGCAGATTTATATACCCGCAATGCAAAATACAGATTTGGGATAAATGCAGCAGCTCCGCCTAAAACCGCCGACAGCGCTTCAGACCGTCCCTTTGCCAAGGCAAACCCTGTCGTCATTATTATTATCGCCAGAATTTGATAACTTATAATTTTACTGACAGTAGAGTATTTTCTATCTGCCACGCCCAACTCCATACTCAACAAGTAGGGAATTATATCTATCGACCTTCATTAAATCAAGGAATGATCGAAATTTAACTTACATTTTTTATTGTTTTTCATTTGCGGGCATATGACCAATCATGCTATTTAATCTGTTCGATAATTCCATCCAGCTCTTCCAAGCTTGAATAAGCGATGACCAGCTTTCCGGCGCCGTTTTCTTTATGCTCAATTAATACCTTTGCACCCAGCTTTGCAGTCAAGTCCTCCTGCAAACGCAAAGTATCTTTGTCTATGACTTTTACCTTAGCTGTTTTAGGCTCCGCCTGGCTGTCTTTAACCAGCCGCTCCGCCGCTCTTACCGTCAAACCTTCCTTGACGATCTTGTTGGCTGCGGCCACTTGTTTTGGACCATCCAGAGACAGCAACGCTCTTGCATGACCCATTTCCAGCTGCCTATTAATCAGCAGCTTTTTCACTTCCGGGTGCAAATCGATCAAGCGCAACAAATTGGTAACCGTAGCGCGCGACTTGCCCACCGCATCCGCAACTTGCTGATGAGTCATTTCAAACTCTTCCAGTAATCTTCTTAACGCTTCCGCTTCTTCCAAAGGATTCAGATCTTCCCGTTGGATGTTTTCAATCAGCGCTATCGCCATTGCCGTGCGGTCGTCTATGTCCTTAATGACCACCGGCACCTGCTGCAATCCGGCCAGTTGCGCAGCCCGCCAGCGACGCTCTCCGGCAATGATTTCGTACTTTTCCTGGGCAATCTTGCGCACCACAACCGGCTGTATAATCCCTTGCGCTTTGATGGAATCGGCCAGCTCCTGCAATTTTTCCGGATTTATATCTTTTCTTGGCTGATACTTGCCTCGCTGCATATGCTCGATCGGCAGCGCTTGCAGCTGACGCTCTTCCTTTGCGTCCTCATGATCGGCTGAAATATTGCCTAATAAAGCATCCAGCCCTCGATTTAACCCCCGTTTTTTCACAGCCATAACTTTCAATTTTTCTCTTTTCTGATCATTCCATCCGCCAATGCAACCCGGCCAATGCCCCTTGCGCTAATTTATAACTGATCGGCGCGGACTATCGATTCAAACTCTTCAATCAACTTTCTTAAAGTCTCTGCTTCTTCCAGCAGAGCAAGATGTTCTCTTTGAATATTTTTAAACAATGCGACCACCATTGCCGTTCGGCCATCCTCTTCGTCGGCAACCGCAGGCTGCACTTCAGCCTGATTCATATCTTTAACCGGCTGATGCCTTTCCTCTTTAACAGACTCATCTGCTAACAAGGCTTCGAGCCCCCGACCTAAACCGCGCTTTTTAAAAGTCATGAACTACTTTGCTTCTCTTTTCTGATCATTTCACCGGCCAACGCAATATAGGCCATAGCCCCTCGCGATGACTTATCGTAACTCAGCACCGGCAAACCATGACTCGGAGCTTCCGCCAAACGAATGTTTCTTGGCACACAGGTTCTGAATACCTTGTCGCCGAAATAGCGGATCAACTGCTCCGATACATCCTTAGTCAGGCGGTTCCTGTCGTCGAACATGGTTCGCAGGATGCCTTCCAGGTACAAACCGGGATTGACGCTCTCCTGAATATTTTTAAGCGTACTCATTAATGCCGACAAACCCTCAAGCGCATAATACTCGCACTGCATCGGCACCAGCACACTGTTTGCCGCAACCATCGCATTTAAGGTCAACATATTCAATGAAGGCGGGCAATCGACCAAAATGTAATCGTAATCCGGTTTTATCGGAATCAAGGCATCGGCCAGCCGCCGCTCCTTATGATCCGCATGCATCAATTCCACTTCAGCCGCGGTCAAATCGGAATTACCCGGAATCACCGAAAAACCGATCTCGGGAATTTTAATGACCGTTTCCGACGCCGGCGCTTCTTCCATTAACAAATCGTAGCTGGAATATTTAACCTCTTGCTTATCGACGCCGCAGCCCATCGCCGCATTCCCCTGCGGATCAAGATCGACCAACAACACCCGCCGGTTAGCCGCAGCCAGCGAAGCCGCCAGATTGACACTGGTTGTCGTTTTTCCTACACCACCTTTTTGGTTGGTGATGGCAATTACTTTTCCCACTAGTTTACCTCGGCCTGTTCAGGCAATTGTATTCGTACCAAACATCTTTCAACATCCGCTCCCGGAACGCTAAGCGGTATGACAGCGCTTTCCGCCGTAATTTCCGCCATCTCCGCCTCCAGATTCTGCCCCTTCATCGCCAGCAACACGCCATTTCCAGACAACAAGTGCGCAGTCAGCTTTACTATATCGGGCAAACTGGCGAACGCCCGGGTAAGAACCGCATCATATGCCTGCTCGGGATGATGACTTTCCACGCGACTGTGAACAACCTCGACGTTTTTAAGCTTCAATTCCAATACAACCTGCTGTACAAACCGGGTTTTCTTGGCATTGCTGTCCAACAAGGTAAAGTCAATCTCCGGCAAGCAAATCGCCAACGGAATGCCCGGCAAGCCCGCACCGGTACCGATATCGATAATCCGCTTACCTTCAATATGAGGAACAATCGCCAAACTATCCAAAATATGCAGACGCGCCATTTCTTCCCTGTTCCGTATCGCGGTCAGATTATAGGCTTTATTCCATTTTTCGATCAGCTTGATAAAACCGATCAACTGATCGACTTGGCCGTCAGTTACATTTAAATTTAACGATGCTATCCCGTTTACCAGGATTTTTCGACACTCTTCCATCAGGCGCTTTTCTTCTTTAAATAAACCAGTAACAACGAGATCGCGGCAGGCGTAATGCCCGGAATACGCGACGCCTGACCCAGGGTTTCCGGCCGCTGTTTTTTCAGCTTTTCGCTGACTTCATTGGACAGGCCGGGAACGCCGCTGTAATCGATCATCTCGGGCAAACGCAGGTGATCGTAACGCAACGCCTTATCTATCTCGGTTTGCTGCCTATCGATATAACCGGCGTACTTGGCCTGGATTTCGACCTGTTCGGCGACCTGCGGATCCATATCCTCGGCACTCTCCAGGAATGACAACAACCGCTTAACATCTACTTCCGGGCGACGCAGCAAATCCATCAAATTGGCTTCCCGCATTAACGGTTTGCCCCAATATTGCTCGGCTTGAGCAGCTTCTTCGGTTTCGGTCCTGACCCATTTCTTTTTCAGGTCGTCCTGTAATTGGGAAATTGCAGCCCGCTTAGTCTCAAATGCCTGCCAACGCTCGTCATCGACCAAGCCTAATTCACGGCCTTTTTCGGTCAAACGCAAATCGGCATTGTCTTCTCTTAACAGCAAGCGGTATTCGGCCCGGCTGGTGAACATCCGGTACGGTTCTTGAGTTCCGCGCGTAATCAGGTCGTCGATCATCACGCCGATATAGGCTTCATCGCGTCCCGGACACCAGCTTTCCAGGCCTTTAACCAAACGCGCCGCATTAAGTCCCGCGATTAAGCCTTGAGCCGCTGCTTCCTCGTAACCGGTCGTGCCGTTGACTTGCCCGGCAAAGAACAGCGCGTCCATGTGCTTGGTTTCCAGCGACGACTTTAAATCCCTGGGATCGAAAAAGTCGTATTCAATCGCATAACCGGGACGCAAGATTTCGGCATTCTCAAAACCCAGCATCGAGCGCACAAGCTCATACTGCACATCAAACGGCAGGCTGGTCGAGATGCCGTTCGGATAAATCTCATGGGTATTCAAACCTTCCGGCTCGACAAAAATCTGGTGCGAATCCCGGTCGGCAAAGCGCACTACCTTATCTTCAATCGACGGACAATAACGCGGCCCGACGCCCTCAATAATCCCCGAATACAATGGCGAACGATCCAGGCCGGAACGGATAATATCGTGGGTTTTATTGTTGGTGCGGGTGATATGACACGGAATCTGCCGAGGATGATGCTCACTCTTGCCGATAAACGAAAACACCGGCACCGGATCATCGCCGTGCTGCTCTTCCAGCTTGCTGAAATCAATCGTCCGCCCGTCGATACGCGGCGGCGTGCCGGTTTTTAAACGGTCGATCCTGAACGGCAATTCCCTTAAGCGCTCGGCCAGCGCAATTGAGGCAGGATCGCCCGCGCGGCCGCCGCTGTAATTTTCCAGACCGATATGGATTTTTCCGCCCAAAAAAGTACCGGTAGTTAAAACCACCGCTCTTGCGCTAAAGCTCAAGCCCATTTGCGTTTTAACCCCGGCAACCCGACCGCCTTCAACGATCAAATCGGACACGGTTTGCTGAAATAATGCCAGATTCGGCTGATTTTCCAGAGCCGTTCTTACCGCTTGCTTATAAAGCTGCCTGTCCGCCTGGGCGCGAGTCGCCCGGACCGCCGGACCTTTGCTCGCATTCAACGTGCGAAACTGAATACCGCCAAGATCGATAGCCCGAGCCATGACCCCGCCCAACGCATCGACTTCCTTAACCAGATGCCCCTTGCCGATCCCGCCAATCGCAGGGTTACAGCTCATTTGCCCCAACGTGTCGATATTCTGCGTTAGCAACAGCGTATTCGCTCCGCACCGGGCCGATGCCAACGCAGCTTCCGTACCCGCATGACCGCCGCCAACCACAATGACATCAAAGTCTTTTCTAAATTTCACTAGCGCTATGTACTCTTAAAAAATGATATATTACCGTCGTGTGAACTCACACAACCTTTACATATTATAAGAGGTAAACGATGAAAAAACGTAAAAATCAAAAAGGAGCGGAAACCGTTCCCAACCAAAACCCGGTCGCGAAGTATGCGCACCTGTTCAACAAGGCACAAACTTTTTGCGATAAAAGCAAATACAGCCGCAAAGCAAAGCATCCAAGGCAGGATGCTAATCCAATAGTTCTAGGCGGAATTATTGGATTAGCATCTTGTTTTAACCTTTCGGCCTGAAGCATTCAAAAACCCTACGCGTTATTGTGAAACACTACAGGAGATAGTCATGCCGCTACAAAGCTACGAAGCCATTTACGATCATGGGCAAGTAAAATGGCTGGGTGATCGCCCCCAAGTTGAACAAGCGCGAGTCATTGTTACTATTCTTTCCGATAAAGACTTTGCCACTGGGCCATTTAAGCATCAACCTTCCGCGCGAATCGCCGGCAAAGGCAAAATACTCGGCGACATCCTTGCTCCAGCGGCTCCGGTTGAAGACTGGCATTGCGTTGAATGATCATACTCGACACTCATATCTGGGTGAATTGGATAATGGGCGGCAATGCCGCACTCACATCTGCGGTTGTCGATGCCATGCAAAAAGAAAGTTGCTTGGCTGTATCGGCAATATCTTGTTTCGAAGTGTCGCTATTGGCAAATCGAGGCAAGCTCGAATTGACATTGCCTGTTAACGAATGGCTAACAGAAGCGCTTGCAAACCCGATAGACTCATTACTATTTTCTCCGCAAAATTCACCTGCGCTAATCAATTGGGGCAATAGAGGATAGACAGCAGCTTATACATTGGGCTTTTGATTGTTCCGGGCATGCCAGGGCAAGGAAGAAAACCGTAACCTATTATTTTCAAATAGCAAAATATCCATCAGGCGTTGAACCATGATTAATATCACTATCGACAACCCCGACATAGAACAAATACTGCAACAAACCTATGGCAATAATCACAGCCGCCTGATCAAAGAATTCAGCCAATTCATACAAACCACAAGAATTAAAGACGATATAGGCATTTCCATACACCAAATTGAACAGGGCGAAAGCATAAAACTGGCGGATGCGTTTACCCAAGTCAAACGGAAATATGAAGAGTGAACCGGAAATCGTCTTATCGCCTAAAGCTCTGCGATGACAGGAAGAGTTTGCCGAATATCTATATGAACAAACCCAACCAAAACGCTTTGTTAAAGAATATATCGGCAAAATAGAAGCTTATTTGGAAAACACCCTCAAATTATTCCCCGAATCCGGAACACCGATGCCGGAGTATGGTGAAGACATACGCCGTCTAAGCTATCAGCGGTTTTCTATTCTTTATAGGATTATTCAAATTTTAACCTTTTATCGGCAAAATCAACCTTAATCCGGGTGTCTTTCAGCATGAAAGGGTAGGTTGTACAGAGGTGTTTGCCGGAAACACCGACTCTCGCTGCCGCTCGAGTCGGCTTATTCCGGCCTACTGGGCTATTTTCAATATTCAAACTTACAATCCAGGCGTTTTAAAGTTTCGGTAATGTGAAAAGCCAAACGGTTCTCACGTTGTTTGGCGTAGGTTTCCATGGCGGTTTGTGCGGCCTGCTCACGAATTGGTGTTGGATGGTGCTGAGCCAGATAAATAACAGCCAGCAGGTGGGACTCTTGCAGGGCTTGCTGCATACCCGATGGCAGGGTTTGATAGCTGGCGGTCAGTTGCTCAAAGTAAGCTTGGGTACTGTTTGGGTCGCTACGGTAGGCGATGCAACCCGCAACAAAAGCCATACGACTGGTTATGAACGGCTGGAGATGGGTTTGTAGCTGCGGCAGATAATTCCGCTCTAGTTGTACGAGCTCTTCCCAGTCAGGTGTTTGCCTTGCCAACCATTGCCAATAGGCGTGCTCAACTGCGCTGGATAAATAATTTTCTGCGTATACTTTGGGTCTTTTTTCAGCGTGGCATTTATAAATCGCTAATGCTTCAGCTTGGCTACAGATTGCTTGCTCTAAGCAATTTAGACTGGCATGGTGCTCAGATAGATTGTTTAATGCTCTGGCATAATGGGGTAGTCGGTCGGGGCGGGATGCGCTCAAGCGGTAATAAATAGCAACGGCCTGCTGAGTCTGTTCGAAAGCTTCTGGATAGCAACCCTGCTTGGATAAAAATCCACCAAAGTTGTTGAGAACAAAAGCATAGTCCGGCTCGAAACGGTCGGGACGGATTTCGGCTAAGCGTTGAAAAATATGCAACGAACGCTGGCAGTGTTGGAACGCGTCTGTGTAATGACCCAAATTGGATAGTAAGGCACCTTGATTATTAAGAGAATAAGCGTAATCAGGTTCGTATCGGTCAGGACTGGTTTCATTCAGGCGGCAATAAATCTCTACTGCTTGTTGATTGTGGGTGAGAGCTTCCTCAAAACGTCCTAGGCTGTAAAAGTCGTTAGCTGAATTCTGGAGAGAATTAGCGTAATCCGACTCGTACAGCTCAGGGTTCTTATCGGCTAAAGAGCGGTATATTGCTAAAGCTTCTTGCCCATACTTAAAGGATTCGTCATAACGGCCGAGGCGTGATAAATCAGCCCCCCTGTTGTTAAGGGCGATTGCATGGTTTAAAGCAGAGCTATCGGTCATTTTTTTTGCTAAATCTTTGTCAATATTTAAGGATAGTCGGCTGTATTCCTCAGCTTCTTCAAAACGCCCCATAGTAGTTAAACAACTCCCCAAAACAGTCAGGGAACGTGAGTAATTTTCTACATATTGTTTGGATTGTTTTACATACAGTGAACAAATCAGTGCATGAGCCTCCTGCGCATGATCAAGAGCCAATTCATCTTGCCCTATTTCAGCCGTCCGATTTGCCAAATTATCCAATGCGTCTGCGTAAGCGCCAATCTTCCTTGAATCCTGAGGATGTTTTTCCTTTTGTAACTTCGTAGACTCCATTTTCGCCTGCGCTACATACAGGGCCAACTTAGCCAGATAAACGGATTGCTTAGGTAAAGCGGACAATAACACGCCAACCACTTGTTGCCTGATAGCTGGCTGTAGTTGTTCAAAAGCACTACAAGTCGCTTCTGCCAAAGGTTCGCCTGTTTCCTGGCCGACTTTAATAATTGCCAATACTGAGCTGGCAAAGTGCTGGCGCAAGCAGTCGGTCAGTTGGCTTTGCAATTCCGGGCGACGAACAGCTGCGCGGGTGAGTACGGTGAGTGCATGGCAGCGGCGCAGATCGTCAGCGGTTTTACCCAAAGCAAAGCTAAGTTGTGCTTCGCCGCTATCGCTGGAGGTAGTGAGACTGCGGGCTATCAGGGCTTCGCCTAACAAGTCGGGGCGTAATGGCTGCAAGCCTTGACGGCCTGGGTAAAGCGGGCAAAGAGCGCGAAACAGGCGATTGCAATCGGCTTTAGTCAACGCGCTCCCGCCGCTCAGCCCATAAGCTGCCCAAGCTTCTTTTTCGGTACTCAATTCGCCGCAGAGCGTGGCGAGGGTCAGTAAATGGCCGGTGGCGTGTTCGCCGTCGCAAAGGTCTAATTGCTGCGCCAGCCGCTGCCAATAGCGTTCTTCGTGCCGTAACAAGGCATCGGTGAGTCCATTGGCGGTGTCGGCTTGTTCTCCGTGTAGTGCCAGCAGTGCTGCCATTTGCAGGTACAAAGGGTTGGCAAAATGTTCGGCGGCTAAGTTGGGCGTAAGGGTGGACTGACGGTTAAAATCTGAAAAACCCAGGCGCTGTGCATACGCCGCTAGCGCGGAGGTATAAGCCTGTTCGCGATCGGTCAGTTCTTGATGCAGAGCAGGCAAAGAGTAAGGGCCTGAACAGGCACTGCCCGCAAAAATTTTCTCGCAACTTGGATAATCGGTCGCTAAACGCTCAAACCAGTCACCGCTAGAGCGTGCAATTAAAGCCACGCGCACTCGGCAAGAGCCGTATTTTTGTGCCGTTTCCAGCACCGCAACCAGTTGGTCACGGCGGGTTTCGGCATAATCAATGGCTATAAACAAGGCCTTATTTTGCGATAAAAATTCAGCAATGCGCCGTTTAATCTCAGCTGCATTAGCATTGGCGGTGAGAAATCCGGCTTGCCATTGCCCGGTTTTATTCAACCGTTGGCAGGTTTCCAAAAGTAAACGGGTCTTGCCAATGCCGCCAGCGCCGATATGCAGTTGCACGGCAATGGGAAAGCCTTTTTCGTCGTTCGCCCACGACATGAGCTTGGCAACAGTTGCTTCTCGCGCTGGATGAAAATCAACGCAGGCTTCTTCGGCGCGTAACAATTGACTTTCCGCATAGCCCAGTCCAAGTTCCCAACTAGGTGTAGGGATGGTGATAAAGTCGTTATCGGTTTCAGAGGTTGCTGCTGGTGGTAATTGGGATGTTTGAGGGATTTCGGGATTGGGTGTAGTGAGCAGATTGTCCCAGCCGATGGCTTTGGCGAAATCTTCAGCGCACTGTTTTGGAGTAAATTTTGCTGTCAGATATTCACGCAGCCATAAGGCGCTGTCTTTAGCATGTTTAGGGTTTGCGGCAATTTCTCTAACCGCATTGATCATTGCTTGCAAATCTTCGGGCTGATAATAAGGATCAATTTCGCTGCCCCCAACGTTAACGATTTTAACGCAGCCCTTAGCCGCTCCATGCAATGTTTCTTGTAATAATTGCATAAGACCGCTTTCCTTTCCCAATATCAACGGCACACCTGCCGCGATAGCTTCCCAGCCGACTAAGCCAAAACCTTCGTGCCAGGACGGCATAAGGGCCACGCTTGCGCGGCTTAATTCGTCAAAAATTTCCAGGCGGTTTTCAGAATAAGGCAAAGGTTGCAGCTCCAGCACGGCATCCGCTTGTTGCTGAGCAAATAGGCGAAGCTTGCTTTCACCATCTTCAGCTACACCAAATAATTTGATGCGCGGACGACTATCACGAAGCATGGCAGGTGCGCCAGAGTCGTTAACCGCCTGTTTATAGGCTTGGGCAATGGCGGCAACGCCCAGCTTGGTTTGTTTAATCCGATCTGTTTCCGGATTTAAGCGTCCAAACAGTACGGCAGTCAATTTCTTGGACGATGGATTTGGATCGATGTTGGGCAAGCCGGGAATCAACATCTGCGTGGAATCTGGGGCAAACCAATCATCCAACGCATCGCGTAACAGTGGTCCTACGGCAAGACGGATATTTGCATCTTTAAATATCGCTTTTTGTTCTTTTATTTTGGTTTGCGCTTTTGCGACAGAACCACTTTTGTAAGATTCATAGGCGGCATAAGACATGTGGTGAATAACTGCCGAACGAGAACTTGTTCTCTGTGCGCCTGCTACGGCGGCAGCGCCGGTAAATAAGTCATGCCCCAGCCAAACTGTTTGGCTGTAATCGATATTTTCCTCTTCAAGCAAACTAATAACTTCAGCTGCGTGACTCTGTTCAAGCTTTTCGCCCGAAGGTGGATTGGTGAAGGTTATAAGCTGCACCAATGAATATTGAGCCTCTTTGAAGTCGTTGGCTTCGGCGGCAGGCACTACGCAGAAAATCTGCACATGCTTTCCGAAAGCGCCACCGAAGCCGCGTAAAAAGTCGTAGTTGAAGCTATTGATACCGCCGTGTTTGGGGCCCCATCCGGTGGCTAATGCGATTAATGTTGGCTTGTGCATAGTCGTTGCTGTTTTTTATTTTAATACTGGTGTAAGTAACCTAACCGTTTTAGGTTGATGGTAAAGCAATTTACATCGGTTTGTTAATTTTTTGCCAGAGTATAAATGAGAGCGCCTTACTGTTGCCGATGATGCGAAAATCATCGGAACAGTAATTTGCCCGCCATAAAACATCAATGTCCACTTTCCATTTTTAATCGGCTATTGCAATCGCTATATAAATTGAGATACTGGTAGCGCCCGCCTCACAGGAGATCGAACCTTGACCAAGCAACAAAAGAATCAAAGTAGCCAACCTCCTTCACCTCCGTGGCATCTCCTGGAACCCTGGCAAACCACCGCGTGGCTCAAGGTCGATCCCGAAAAGGGCCTCAATCATCAGGAGGCCAAAGAACGCCTCAAGACCTACGGCCCCAACGCGATCAAGGAGCAAAGCCGCCGTGGACCGGTGCGGATGTTTTTCGGGCAATTCGCCGATTTCATGATTATCGTGCTGATCATGGCTTGCATCATTTCGGGTTTGATCGGCGATTTGACGGATACAATCGCCATCAGCGTGATTGTCGTGTTGAACGCGATCATCGGCTTCATCCAGGAATACCGCGCCGAAAAAGCCGTGGCCGCGCTGAAACGCTTGTCCAGCCCCACCGCGCAAGTGCTGCGCGAGGGCAAGATCCAAACCATAGCAGGACATGAGCTGGTTCCCGGCGATTTGGTCATGCTTGAAGCCGGTAATGTGATCCCGGCCGACCTGAAGCTATTGGATGTCGCGCGGCTCAAGGTCGAAGAAGCGGCGCTGACCGGCGAATCGCTGCCGGTCGAAAAATCTGGGGCACTGATTCGGGAACTGGATTCGCCGCTCGGCGACCGGCTCAACATGGCTTACAAGGGAACGGTAGCGACTTATGGCCGCGGCGTCGGCATCGTCATCGCGACGGGCATGGACACTGAACTCGGCAAAATAGCCGAACTTCTGCGCCAGGGCAAGGAAACGAAAACCCCGCTGCAACAACGTCTTGCCAGCTTCGGCATGCGCCTTGCGCTGTTGGTTTTGGCCGTCTGCGCGATTATTTTCGTAGTCGGTTTGTTGCGCGGCGAAGAGCCTGTGTTGATGTTTCTGACCGCCATCAGTCTCGCGGTGGCTGCAATCCCTGAGGCCCTGCCTGCCGTAGCCACGGTGACCTTGGCCATCGGCGCGCGCAAGATGGTCATCAAAAACGCGCTGATCCGCCGCCTGCCCGCTGTGGAAACCTTGGGTTCGGTGACCTTCATCTGCTCGGACAAAACCGGCACGCTGACGCAAAACCGCATGCATGCCGAAGCGTTTTACGTCGGAGAGCGTTTGCGGGAAGGCATCGCCGGCGATTTTCCGGCTCCGCTGTTACGAGCGCTGGCCCTGAACAACGACGCCCGCCGCAACCACGAAGGCCAACTGCTCGGCGACCCTACCGAAACCGCCTTGTACGAAGCGGCCGAGAGCGTTGGCTACGTCGGCGCCGATCTCGTCAAGGCAACACCGCGACTGGATGAGATTCCTTTCGATTCCGAGCGCAAGCTGATGACCACGCTGCACCAGGAAAACGGCGAACTTGTCGCTTACACTAAAGGCGCGCCGGAAAATATGCTGCCTCGCTGCGTTAGCCTATGGAGCGGTGACGGCCCGCAGCCGCTACCGAAAGAGCAGATATTGGCCGCCGCCGAGCAAATGGCCGCGAACGGCCTGCGGGTGCTGGCCCTGGCTTACCGGCAGTTCTCTGAACGGCCGCCGACGCTGAGCGCCGATTCTGTCGAAGCCGAATTGTGTTTTCTGGGTTTGGCGGGACTGATGGACCCACCGCGCCCGGAAGCCAAGGACGCGGTGGCGCTGTGCAAGACGGCCGGCATTACGCCGGTTATGATCACCGGCGATCATCCGGCGACTGCCCGCGCCATCGCTATCAGGCTCGGTATCGCCGAGGACGGCTGCAAGGTGCTGACCGGCTCGGAACTGGCGCGGATGAGTCTTGAGGAATTCGAGAAACAGGTCGAAGACGTTCGTATTTATGCCCGCGTCGCGCCGGAGCAGAAGATCAACATCGTCAAGGCGCTACAGGACAAGGGGGAATTCGTCGCGATGACCGGGGATGGCGTCAACGATGCCCCGGCTTTGCGTGCCGCCAATATCGGCATCGCGATGGGCAAGATCGGCACGGATGTGGCACGGGAGGCGTCGCACATGGTGCTGCTGGATGATAATTTCGCCACCATCGTCAGCGCGGTGCGCGAGGGACGGCGGATTTTCGACAATATCCGCAAGTTCATCAAATACACGATGACCAGCAATTCGGCGGAAATATGGACATTGTTTCTGGCGCCTTTTCTGGGCCTGCCGATCCCGTTGCTGCCTATTCATATTCTTTGGATCAATCTGGTCACCGACGGTTTGCCGGGGTTGGCGCTGGCTGTCGAACCGGAAGAGCGGGGCATCATGCAACGGCCGCCTCGCGCGCCGCAGGAAAGCATCTTCGCGCAAGGCATGTGGCAACATATCTTGTGGATCGGCCTGCTGATGGGCGGTGTTTCGTTGTTCGCCCAAGGCTGGGCTTATTTTACCGGCTCCGCGCACTGGCAAAGCATGGTGTTCACAGTGCTGACCCTGTCGCAGATGGGGCATGTATGGGCGATCAGGTCGGAACGGGAATCGCTGTTCAGCCAGGGACTGTTTTCCAACAAGCCGCTGCTGGGCGCGGTGCTGTTGACCTTCGGCCTGCAAATGGCGGTGTTGTATGTGCCGGTTTTGCAGCCTATCTTTAAAACCGAAGCGTTAAGCCTCAACGAGCTGTTGTTCTGCCTGGCGCTTTCTTCGGTCGTGTTCTTTGTCGTGGAAATTGAAAAGTGGATGCGCCGCAAAGGCTGGATTTACCGGAACGGCCGGCAAAACCATTAGCCTATTCTGAGAGTTGCCAGAAATTAGACCTTCCAGGTTTCTAAAACCTGGAAGGTCTGCTTATTGGCCTATTTCTTTACTAACGCCAAGATAAATCCGCAGAGACTTGTATATACCGATATTACGCCATAAACGGCAAACAATGTAGTTGATGTTTTTTCGTGCCTTTCGTGTTTTTCGTGGACCATGCTTTTATCAAGACCTGCGTAACATCAGTTACGAACCTATTATTGGATGCTAGAATACGTTAAAACATTTTCTACTAAGAGGACACTATGCGGAACCTGAAGCTTTTACCCGCGCTAATTGGCGTGACACTTGCCACCGCTGTCGTTTTATATGTCGCTTTCTACTTCATATTCCTGGATCTGTTTGTCGACTTATGGTGGTACGAATCGTTAAAACTTGAAGCCTACTTCTGGCTAAGGCTGCTCTACAAGTTCTTTCTTTCCGGCGGCGTCACGCTGGCGTTTTTCGGTATTTTCTTTTTCCATTTCTGGATCGCCTCGCGTTACCTGGGCTTAAACCCGCCGGATGAGGTTCTTAGCAATTTGGATAAACGCCGGCGCTTCCAACGTTTTGCCGACACTTTTTTGAACGGCTCGGCAACCGTATATACGCCGATCTCCCTGATATTGGCGGTATTTATCGCGATCCCTTTCTATAATCAATGGGAAACGACGCTGCTGTATTTTTTCGGCAGCGACTCAGGCATAGCCGAACCGGTTTACGGCAAGGATGTCAGCTTTTATATGCTGTACTATCCGACCTATATGCTGATTCAGCAAGAAATGCTGACAACGGCCTCATTAATCTTCTGCATGGTCGGCATTTTATATTGGCTGGAACATGTTTTTATCCCTAACCAAAGCTCGGAATTCCCTTTAGGCGCCAAGGTTCACCTAACCGTTCTAATCGGTTTTGTGGTTGCCTTTGTGGTCTGGGGATTCATGCTGGACCGTTTTACGCTGCTTTATACCGACAAGCATGAACCGATATTTTACGGTCCCGGCTTTGTTGAGCTACGCTATCATTTACCGCTGATCTGGCTGGAAATCGTTACTTTCGTAGCGACGGCAATAACGGCAGGCCTGTTTATTTTTTCGGAAAAACATCGGGTAAAAACGCCGTTTTTAATCTCGCTTGTCCTGTTCCTCTGCGTTGCAGTTTTGCCGAAAATTCAATTTATCCCGGATTTAATCCAGAAATATATCGTCAACCCGAATCCGGTCAAATCCAATACATCGTTCATGAAATACAATATCGATGCGACCTTGGATGCTTACGATTTAAAGAATATTAAAACGGTTGATATGGCTATTAAGCTGGATGCGACCAAGGACATTGAAACATGGAGCACGCAAAAACACTTTGAAAACATTCCGGTTTGGGACAGGGAATTTATCATTGATAACTATAAACAGTTACAAGAAATAAGACCTTATTACAAAATCCTGTCCGTCGATGAAGACCGCTATTTTATTCTTGACCATACCCGGCAGGTAAATTTGGCCGCCAGGGAAATCAATGTGTCGAAACTCCCTCCTGAAGCGCAAAACTGGGAAAACATGCATTTGCGCTATACCCATGGCTATGGAGCCGTGGTCACTCCCGCCGCGCAAGATGCCGATAGCCCTCTAGTCTGGTATTTGCGTGATTTAAACATGTACTCCGATATCGGCTTCAAAGTCGAACACCCGGACATCTATTACGGGCAAGAAAAATTCGACTATGCCATCGTCCCGAATAAACTCAACGTCGTAGGCATTGCCGGCTCCGCCGATCCCAGCATGGAAGCGGCTTACCATGGCGAAGGCGGCATTCCCATTCCATCGCTGTTCAGGAAAGCCTTATTTGCTTTTTATTTCAAGGATGAAAAGATATTTTTTTCCACGAATATTTCCACAGAAAGTAGAGTCAAAATTCGCAGAAACATAACCGAGCGCGTTAGTAGGCTGACGCCCTTCCTGCACCTGGATAAAGACCCTTACCTGGTTATAACCAAGGACCGGTTCTACTGGATACAGGATGCCTACACTTTGTCCAATAAATATCCGGTATCCAAGCCTGCGGGCGATGATTTCCTGGAAGGCCATCAAGATTTCAACTACATCCGCAACTCGGTTAAGGTTGTTGTCGATGCCTTTGATGGCGATGTCGATTTTTATATTTCCGATCCATCGGACTCGATTATTCAAGCCTACAGCGGCGCCTATCCGGGATTATTTAAAAACCTGGAGGAAATGCCGGCTGAATTAAAGCAACACTTGCGCTATCCCCGCGATCTTCAATACCTGCAAATGAAGGTGTTCGCCAAATATCATCAACAAAGCCCCGAGCTGTTCTACGAACAAGCCGAAACCTGGCAGTTTGCCAACGTCCGCGGCGAACCGGTATTGCCTTATTACCAGACTATGGACTTCGGCAACTGTAATGATAAGGAAGAGTTTGTGCTGATTAACCCGATGACGCCGGTTAACAGAAGCAACCTGAGCATGATCGGTGTGGCGGGGACGCTGGATAAAACCAACTGTAGCGGAGACTACAAACCCGGCATTACCGTTTACAAGTTCGGCAAGGAAGTTCAGGTTAACGGCCCCGCGCAGGTTGAGGCATTGATCAACCAAAACCCTGAAATATCGGCTCAATTCACTTTATGGGGACAGTACGGCTCGGTTGTTGAAATGGGACGGATGATTATTTTGCCGATGGGCAATACCGTTCTGTATGTACAGCCCATTTATCTGGCCTCAACCAGGAACAAAATACCGCAATTAACACGGGTCATTGTTTCTATCGGCAATGAGGTGGTTATGGATAAAACCTTATGGTCGGCTTTTAACCGTCTAAAACAAACTTATCTCAAAAACGCCGCCGAAAGTGACGGCAAAGAGACGCCTAAAGCTATTTTGCTGCCTAAACCTATTACAAAGTAAATAGGAAAAAACTGAACAATCAAGGCAGTACCTCAAGACCGGCGGTTTAATCCGCCGGTCTTTTCATCGCCCTGCATCACAGTATCTATTGCAGCATCAATTCGCAAAGACGGTCTTCTAAATCGATCCTTTTCGCCAGACTTTCACCTAAGGCAGATAAGTCCTGTTTCAGATCATCAAAAATAGTTGGGGCTGCGCCATTTTCATATTTATCATTAAACAACACCGCCGCTTCCGTGGTAGACGACAGCACCGGATAAATTGCTTCCGCGACGGATAATGCCGGATCTTGGCTATCGGCGTCGCTGAACAGACATTCGCAAATACCAAAATGCCCAAGCGAAACATAATCAATCAATATTTCCGAGAATCGGGCCAACTTCTTCCTTACCGCCTGATGAGCTGCCTTAGGCATCAGTTCGACAATATGGCAATATAAAGACCAGAGTTCTTGTCTTTCATTTTGAAGCTCGGCGACCAGTTGGTAAGCCTGCTGTTTCTTTTCCGGATTAATTTGAACTGCAATCGACATCTGCGCACTCCTAGTTTTAGTTAGCGGATTTAATTTATGTCGATTATCACGAAAGCGCAACAATTAATTAAAATATAAGGCATTTCTTATAAATATTTCAGTTATTATTCCCAGCTACAATCGTCGTGACCTGCTAAAACGGGCGCTATTATCGGTATATTCGCAAACTTTATTACCGGCAGAAGTTGCGGTAATTGATGACGGCTCAACCGACGGCACTGAAACCATGCTGCGCCGGGAATTTCCTCAGGCAAGCTATTATTATCAGGAAAACCAGGGCGTCAGCGCCGCACGAAACCTCGGCATCCAACAAGCAAGCGGCGACTGGCTGGCGTTTTTGGATTCCGACGATGAATGGCTGCCTGAAAAACTCGCCAACCAGAAAGCGGCACTGGCCGCCAGCCCCGAGCACAAAATCTGCCACACCGAAGAAAACTGGATACGAGATGGAGTCCAGGTTAAGGTACCTAAAAAATATGCCAAAACAGGAGGCTGGATATTTAGCCATTGTCTGCCGCTGTGCGCGATGTCGCCGTCCACGGTTTTGATCCATCGTTCGGTATTTACCGACATCGGCCTATTTGACATCCACTTTCCTGCCTGCGAGGACTATGATCTGTGGCTCAGGATCACCGCCAATTACCCGGTTTTATTGGTTGAACAGCCGCAAATAAACAAACATGGCGGTCATGAAGACCAGTTATCTATGGCGTTCTGGGGAATGGATCGGTTTCGGATCGACGCCTTGCAAAAAATCATCGATTCCGGTCGATTATCGGAGAAAAACCGTCAGGCGGCGGTAACTATGCTGGTCAAAAAGGCCACTATTTATCTTAACGGCGTTACCAAACGCGGGAAAACCGTTGAAGCAGGCTATTACCAACAGCTTATTAAGCGCTATGCAATAGATGCTGTTTAACTAATATTACATACTATCTATTGCAGTGGCGAACAAGATAGAGCACAGATTAGACCGAATCATTCTCGGGAAAAATATTGTTTCTTGCCCCAGGAATATCCGCCGTAGGGCGTGCCGTGCGCGCCTTTAGGAATGTGCATGAATAACTTTATTTGTAACTACTCAGCATGAAAGATAACGGAACTCGGATGACGCGGATTAGGCTGATAAACACGGACAAAAATCCGCGTAAATCCGTCCAATCCGCGTCGCCTAGAGGCGCCTACTTTTGGCATCCGTGTTCTATTAATCGTCGTCAGTACTGAAGGCGCGCACGGCACGCCCTACTCACGTCGGTTACAGCGCCTTTTTGCGGTCTTCGCGGCCAATGCATAACATCAGCTATTTGATTTTAAAACTACAGTTACAATCGCCCTTAGCCATACAGCTTAACTGCTCAACTTCTTTGTCCAGCAGGGAAGACATCAGCGCCAGATCGAACTCGCAAATGTCTTGATATTTCTGGGCCAGATCGTGATAAATACAATTACAAGCCTGAATATCAGGACCGTCACTATCAGGTTCCGAATCCACTTTCACCTGAAAACCAAGATCCCTCATAATCGAAGCCAGCTCATCGACACGCTCGGTTAAATTTTTCCCTGCAAACTTGCCGCGTAGCGTATCCGCCAACTTATTGCCCAGTTTTTGCATATACGCTTTAAAGCGTTCAGGACCTATTTCCTGTTGTAAATCGCTAAGGATTAATTCCGAAAACCAGGCATATTGCTTCGGAAAATAGTTGTTGCCTTTGTCGGTTATCACGTAAATAGTCACCGGACGACCGGCTGTTTTATTGAGCGTGCTTTTTTTGATATAGCCATCCCGCTCAAGCACGACAAAATGCTGTTGCACGCCCGTTCGTGAAATATCCAGTGCTTTAGCCAGTTCATCCACACTCAAACCGTTCCTGCTTTCCAGCAAATGTTCAAGTATTTGATGCTGGCGGGAACTTATCTTTTGAAGCAGTAGCGGGTTCATCCTTTTCACCATGACTTTTTGTTAATCGCACAAAAATAATAGCTCATTATGACACATATTACTTGTAAAAGTTTTATATAGCATAAATTCGTCTGTTGTTATAAACTCCTGCCTGAGCAAATTTGCTCTAACATAAGAATAATTACCTACGAAACACTGGAGACAATGATGAGCGATTCACAAGAAGCAACACCAAACCCAACACTTTATGAACAACTTGGCGGCGAAGCGGCTGTTAATGCGGCTGTCGATATTTTCTACCGTAAAGTGCTGGCGGACTACCGCATCAACCGTTTTTTCGACAATTCCGACATGGAAAAACAAGCCGCTAAACAAAAAGCCTTTTTGACCATGGCATTCGGCGGTCCAAATAACTATAACGGTCAAGATATGCGTAATGCTCACGCGCGTTTAGTAAAAATGGGCTTGAATGCAAGCCATTTCGATGCCGTCATGGAGCATCTTGGCGCAACATTAACCGAGCTGAACGTACCGCAAGAACTGATCGCTAAAGCAGCTGCCATTGCGGAAAGCACCCGCAACGACGTACTGGGCAAATAACTGAAATACCAGGTGGAGACCATGCGAAGTATAACTATCGGCGAATCAACATTTTCCTGTCAACCGGATGAAACTGTATTGGAGACCCTGTTAAGGGAAAACGTACGGGTACCTAATGGTTGCCGTCAAGGTCTTTGCCAAGCCTGCCTGATGCGCAGTCTTGATAACTCTCCACCTGTTTCAGCCCAAAACGGACTTAAAGATACCTTGCAAGCACAAAACTACTTTTTGTCTTGTATTTGCCGACCCGAGCAGGATATGACCGTTGCCTTGCCCAACCAGCAAGGCGCCTCGATTGAAGCCGGCGTTATCGACAAACAACAGCTAACGCCGGACATAATACGCTTGGTTTTGGCGTACAAAACCCCATTTAATTTTTTTGCCGGCCAGTTTGTTAACTTAAAACGTCCCGATGGTTTAACCCGCAGCTATTCGATTGCGAATATTCCGCATCATGAAAACATCCTGGAATTTCATATTCGCCGCTTGCCGAACGGTCAATTCAGTAACTGGGTGCATGACGAATTGGAATTAGGCGCTCAATTAACCCTTTCGGAAGCGCAAGGCTCCTGCCATTACCTGCCCGGACGCACCGAGCAACCGTTAATACTGATCGGAACCGGTAGCGGTTTGGCGCCGCTTTACGGCATTATTGCCGACGCCTTGGCTCAAGAACACTCAGGCCCTATCCATCTGTTTCACGGCAGCCGAGATCTTAACGGCCTGTATTTTGTCGATGAAATGCGCGAACTTGCCGAGAAATTTGCCAATTTCCATTACACGCCGTGTCTTTCCGGGGAAAATATTGAATCCGACCATGTCCGCGGCCGCGCTCATGATATTGCCTTATCATCCATTGAATCCCTGAACGGATGGCGGGTTTTCCTGTGCGGACACCCTGAAATGGTCAACCAGAGCAAGAAAATGGCCTTTATGAAAGGCGCGTCGATGAGTGATATTTACGTAGACGCGTTTCATGTAATTCAGGAAAGTAAATAAGCAGGCTTGCAGGCAATGTGGCTTTACCGCGAGCAACATTGCCGCTTATGAATCAATCCATCCCGCCCCGGATTTTCATCTACGCCGCGCTGCCCTGTGAGGCCAAACCGCTGGTCGAGCATTTCGGCTTAAAAAAATCGGCGGCAATCCAGCCGTTTGCGGTTTATTTAAATCATCACATCTGCCTGACCGTCACCGGGCTGGGAAAAAGCGCGATGGCGGCCGGAGTGGCTTACAGCCAGGCCTTGTTTGCTTCGGTCGATCATCCGGTACTGGTTAATATCGGTATCGCCGGACATAAACACCATGCGCTGGGCAAGCTGTTTTTAATCGACAAAATCACCGACGTTGACAGCGGCAAAAGCTATTATCCGCCGCTGGTGTTCACTCCGCCTTGTCCGACTGCAAGCATCCGGACGGTATCAAGGCCGCTGCTTGTTTATGACGAGGAACATCTGTGCGATATGGAAGCGTCTGCGTTTTATGAAACCGCGATACGGTTTTCAACCGGCGAATTAATCCATTGCCTGAAAGTGATTTCGGATAATGAAGCCTCACCGGCCGAAAACATCCAGCCCAAGCAGGTCGCGTCATCGATAGCCGATCATGTCGCCGCGATTGAAGCCCTGCTGGCGGAATTAAGCCGTCTGGCCGGACTGATAACAGCGCCGGAAGACCCCAGGCTGTTTGAGCAGTTGATGCAACATTATCATTTTACCGTCAGTGAACAGGGACAGCTTAAGAACCGGCTGTCCCGCTGGTCGGCATTAACCGACGCCGAAGTACCTGAATTCGATAAAGACCTGCTGCCCAAAGCCAAGGATGTTTTGCTTTGGCTGGACCGGCAGATCGATCGGATTGAATTTACTTTGTAGCAGTATTTAGAATATGAACGCGTTCTTGGTAACCGCCACGACCGCGATATAAATAAAGCAAACCATGGCGCCGGCAAACGCTTTCCAACGCAGGTCGCCCTGGCTTTTGATAGCGACAATACCCAATCCGACATAGGCCACCAAGGCAATCAATTTAGCGACAATCCAGCCGTATTCGGCTGACAACCACGAACCTTGGAAAACCAGCGCAAAACCGCTCAGCAGCAACAAGCTGTTGATAATATGCGGGCCGATTTTTATCCATTTTTGTTCCAGCATCGCCGGTTGTTTTTCCGCCAGGTAAACCCTGCCGACAAAGCTGGAAATGGACAATAAAATAAAGATAAGGTGAAAAAACTTAATCATGCTGTGCTCCTTAGGTTGAAAATATTTATGTCGTTCGATAAATAAGTCTGTTGCCGATGCTGCAATAGTATACGGCGAAAAGTCAGCGGGTCTTTTTGCTGGGTTATTTCACCGGGACGGGGATAACACCGATGTTCTAAACGCGACAACCAAAAACGCAACGCCGCCGCCCTGAGCAGGATCGGCCAGTGGCGTTGTTCCAACGGCTCCAACGGCCTCAGGCTTTGATACGCGGCTAACAGTGCGCCAACTTTTTCATTATTCACTACGCCGTCATCACAGCACCAGTCATTCGCCGTTATCGCCACATCAAGCAGCAAGGTATCGGTACAGGCGCTGTAAAAATCCAGCAAACCGCTGAGCCGGTCATCGACAAACAGCACATTATCCCTGAACAGGTCGGCATGAATGACGCCTTGCGGCAGGTTAAGCCGAGCGTTTTTAGCTTGAAAAGCCAGCTCATCATCGATCAAATCACGGTCCGTCGCCGACAAATGCGCACTGATCCTGTCCAGCACCGTTTTGCACCAGCTTAAATCGTTACCGCTTCTTACCGGAAAAACGTAGCCCTGAGTGCAGCGGTGCAAGCTTGCCAACTGCAAGCCGATTTCCTGGCATTGTAAAATCGATGGCGTTGCCGTTGCGGCGCCGGACAAACGCGCAAATAGCGCGGCCGGTTTGCCGTTAAGCCGGCGCAACGGATTGTCCTGGCGGTCAAGTTGGGGCCGGGGACAAGGCAGGTTGTTTTTGCCCAGATGCGACAATAACTTTAGAAAATGCGGCAGATCGTCGGCAGTCAGCGACTCGAACAGGGTCAGCACGAAGCTGCCCTGCGTGGTGGTTACCGAATAATTGGTATTGTCTATGCCGTCCGTTATACCCTCAAAACCGATGACTTCACCAAGGGTATAAGCACTAAAGAATTGATCGAGTTGCGGGCGTGTTATGCGAGTAAATACAGACACGGGTTAAGCGGCTACCATTCCAACAATTTCCACATTTGAACGTCCTGGCCTCTATCCAGGTCGTTGCGGCGTACATCCATTTTACCGTCGCCGTTGGTATCGAGAAAATAATACGGCGGGCCGACAGCCGGTATGACTTTAATCATATAAAGCCTGCCAGCACGGCGATATTCCTGAATGGTGTCCTTGCCTTTACGGATAATGGTGATGTCCGGTTCCATATTTTCACCGTTTTGCACCGGCAACGGCGGTTCCGGCGCTTCCGGCACAGGCTCAAGATCCGGTGGCCGATCATCGACGGCATAGGCCGGAAAAGCAAGCAAACTCAGTAAGATAAAACGTCGCATAACGTGACTCTTTTAAAAATAAAAACTACGGCTATCTTATTACAGTTTTTACCGGCTTGCTTAACTAAAATAAGCTGACAATTGACACTGTCGACGCCTAAAAATATCCGCCCTACTCACTACCATCTCATCCTTCATGATATTCAGCGGATTGGAGTGCAGGCTTCGCCTGCGCTGGCAAGCGAAGCTTGCACTCCTGTCATTTCCGGCAGCTATTTTAATAATTGATTAACCGAAATTGAAAATGCCATAACTTAACCGCGACAGATTTTAAGCCGGCAAGAAGCGTTCGCTGAGCACCTGCGTATCCGGCACACCTTTGGCTCGTGCAGCCGCTTCGGCGGCATCGATCAAGGCCGGCGGCCCGCACAGGTAGATGTCGGGCAACATCGCCGCATCCGCCAAATCTTGCGCCAGAGCATCCACCGGCGTACCGCAAAAACCCTGCCATTGACCATCCGGCTTCCAGACGCAGAAAATCACCTGAAGCTGGGGCAGTTCCGCTTGCAATGCTTTCAACTCGTCTTGGCAAAACAATTCTTCAGCGCGGTTTGCGCCGAAATACAGCCGCGCCGGATGCGGTTCCTGAAACTCGGCCATCCGCCTTAACATCGACAACATCGGTGCCAAGCCGGTGCCGCCGGCGACAAACCAGCGTGGTTTCAGGCCGCTTTCATATAAACCGAAAACGCCCTTGGGGCCGTGAACGATAAGCGTCTGTCCGACAGCCGCCTGTTCCCGCAGCCAAGTAGAAAAAAGCCCGCCGGGTTGCAGCCGGATCAAAAATTCCAACCGGCCTTCCCAGTTGCCGGTATTGGCAAGCGAATAGGCGCGCTTGATGTCTTGCCCCGGCACTTCCAGCTCCATGAACTGGCCGGGTTCAAACTCGGCTACGCTGCCGCCGTCTTCATCCGGCTCAAGACGCAGTTCCAAGCGCAAGGTGTTTTCGCCGACGGAATCGACAGCGGTGATTTCGGCGTTCCTGATCTTGATTTCACCCAGCAGAATACGATCATGATCGAAAGGCAGGGAAATGCGCAAATCGCTCTTAGGAAAAGTACAACAGAGCAGCGTACCGCCTTTTGCCGCATCGTCCGCGGACAGTGCGGCGGCATTATGCTTGCCCAAAGTAAAATCGCCGCCCGTGACATCGGCATAACACGTGCCGCAATTGCCCTGCCCGCACTGGGCAGGCAAGACGATATGAGCGCCGGCAGCAGCTTCCAGCAAGTTCCGGTCTTCCGCGCATTCGAAACGGAACTGTTCGCCGTCGCGGGTGGTGAGTTCAATAGCGTGAGTGTTCATGTTTTGTTTGGACTCCAAAAAATGCTGCCGGAACGCTCGCAAACTCAGTCCCTCTTTGAAAAAGAGGGTTACGAAAGACTTATACGGTTCCGGCAACGGGGAGGATCAAGCCGCTTTGCGCGCCAGCGAAGCTTCGATATCGGCCTGTGCGGTGGTAATAGGCAACAACCCGAACTTATCGACCAGCACCTGAACCAGATTAGGCGTCAGGAAAGCCGGCAACGTAGGCCCCAGGCGAATATTGCGAATACCCAAAGCCAACAAGGTCAGCAGCACGGCGGCGGCTTTTTGCTCGAACCATGATACGACCAGCGATAACGGCAGTTCGTTCACGCCGCATTCGAAAGCACCAGCCAGCGCGGTGGCAATTTTGATCGCCGAGTAGCTGTCGTTGCATTGACCTAAATCCAGCAAGCGCGGAATACCGCCGATGTCGCCGAAATCGTGCTGATTAAAGCGGTATTTGGCGCAGCCCAAGGTCATGACCACAGTATCCTGCGGAGCCTGTTCGGCGAACTCGGTGTAGTAATTGCGTCCGGGCGCAGCACCATCACAGCCGCCGACCAAAAAGAAATGCTGAATCGCGCCGGACTTGACCGCATCAATCACTTTGTCGGCCACGCCCAGCACCGCATCGCGGCCGAAACCGACTGTGACGAATTTTTCATCGACATCATCTTTAAAACCTGGCAATGCTTTGGCAGCCTGGATCAACGGTGAAAAATTCTTGTCGCCGATATGGCGCACGCCGGGCCAGCCTACCGGGCCTGCGGTAAAAATGCGCTGACGGTATTGGGGCTGCGGCTCGATGATACAGTTAGAGGTCATCAAAATAGCGCCGGGAAACTCGGCAAATTCTCTTTGTTGATCCTGCCAAGCGCCGCCGTAATTACCGACCAAGTGCGGATAAGCCTTGAGTTTCGGGTAAGCGTGGGCGGGCAGCATCTCGCCATGCGTGTAAATATTGATGCCTGTGTCTTTGGTTTGCTCCAACAAAGCGGCCAGATCGCCCAGATCGTGGCCGGATACCAGAATGGCCTTGCCTTTGACCGGGGTGATGCGCACTTGAGTCGGCTGTTGCGCGCCGAAAGTGCCGGTGTTGGCCTCATCCAACAACGCCATCACTTCAAGATTTAACGTACCCAACGCCATGGACTGACTCAGCAACGCTTCGACATCGGTAGGGTCCGTGGCAAGAAAATCCAACGCATCCTCGATTCCGGCGAAGACAGTATCGCTTTCCTTACCCAGCACATAGGCATGGTGAGCGTAAGCGCAAACGCCTTTGAGGCCGTAAAGCACCAGCGAACGCAAACCGATAATGTCCGCGCCGACTTGGTCGAGCCCGGCATTGATACCGACATCGGCAGCTTGTTTCAGCATCCCGTTCATGTCGGCGGCGGGCTGCCAAGCGGCAGGACCAGTCAGTTCTTCCGGTGTTGTGCCTGCTGTAAGCGCCGCCGCGATGTAGCTTGCCTTGACTCGATCCCGAATCTGGGCGGCTTCCTGTATCATCGTGACAAAGCGGGTTGCGTTAAAGTTCACGTTGGTCAAAGTCGTGAACATTGCGTACAGAATGAAGTCGTCGGCGGCATTATCCGGAACATTCAGGGCGCGGGCGCGTTTGGCGTACTGGGCAATGGCCTTGACGCCGTGGACCAGTAAATCCTGTAAATCGGAAGTGACGGCATCTTTGCCGCACATGCCTTTGGCAGTCGCGCAACCGCTATCGGCATTGGAGCGGTCGGTTTGTTCGCATTGGTAACAAAACATCAGGTAATCTCCTAAAATCAATAAATTAACTCAGACCGCAGAAAAATTCTGCGTCGTGCGTATCTACTTAAGATTTATCGCCACGAACGGCTGCATGGAGCAGTTCGTGGTGAATAAAATAATCTGCTTAAGTTGATGCTTATTAGGTAAGAGCACTTACCATGCCAAGCGAAAAACCTTGTATTTACTGGCGTAATCAAGGTATTGTTGTGTTATTGACATCACCCTTAAGTTGTTTAATTGACATCCGCGTTATCACTATGACGACAAACTCATTTTCCGACTCGTTAATTTCCATTGTTGCCGACCTGTCCACGCGCATGTCGGCGGAACAGCGCTACCAACGCTTGCTGGAACATTTGTGCCGGATTTTTCCTTGCGATGCATCCGCGTTGCTCAAATTTGAAAACCATTACCTGATACCGCTGGCGGTTAACGGCTTGTCGGAAGACACCCTGGGGCGGCGCTTTGCCGTTAGTGAACATCCGCGTCTGGCGCAGATTCTGGCCTCCGATCAATCGGTGCGCTTTGCCGCCGATTCCGACCTGCCCGATCCCTACGACGGCCTGATTGAAACCGATAACGATCAACTGCTGGTGCATGACTGCATGGGCGTAAAGCTGTTTATCGATGGCGAGCCCTGGGGCGTGTTAACGATGGATGCGCTGGCTCCCGGCACCTTCGACCATATCGACCCGGTCCAGCTGAACACCTTCATCAGCCTGACCGCGGCGACGGTCAAGGCCGCGGAACTGATTGCCTCGCTGGAACAGCGGGTCCGTTATGTAACCCAAACCCTGTTTAAAGAAAACACCGGCGATGACATGATCGGCGACAGCGAATGCATGCGAACATTGCGCAATGAAATTTCCATTGTCGCGCCGTCGGAACTGGCGGTTTTGATTTTAGGCGAAACCGGCGTCGGCAAAGAACTGGTTGCCCGGCGCATTCATTTGGAATCGACTCGCGCCGACCAAGTCATGGTCTACGTCAATTGCGCGGCATTGCCGGAGAGCATCGCCGAAAGCGAATTATTCGGCCATATCAAAGGCGCGTTTTCCGGCGCGACCGGCGACCGGACCGGCAAATTCGAGCTGGCTAACGGCGGCACGATTTTTCTGGATGAAATCGGCGAACTGCCGCTGTCGATACAAGCCAAGTTATTGCGCACTTTGCAAAACGGCGAGATACAGCGCGTCGGCAGCGACAAGCAAATCAAAGTCAACGTGCGAGTTATCGCCGCGACCAATCGCAACCTGCAACAAGAAGTCGCGGCCGGGCAGTTCCGTCCGGACTTGTACCATCGTCTGGCCGTTTATCCGATGCATGTTCCGGCCTTGCGCGAACGAGGCAAAGACGTGTTATTGCTGGCCGGCGCTTTCCTGGAAAAAAACCAGCAGCGCCTGGGCGTTAAAAAATTGCGCCTGGATCAGGACGCCAAGAAAGCCCTGTTGACTTACCACTGGCCGGGCAATATCCGCGAACTGGAACATTTGCTGAGCCGGGCCGCGCTAAAATCGGCAACCCAAGTAAATCGCCAAGCCGAGTTTATAACCATCTCTTTGGCCTATTTGGATATAGTGCCGGAGCCGTTGCCTGATGCGCCGGTCGACAGCGCAACCCATTTACCGGCAGCACCATCCGCACCCATAGACTTTAAAAACGCCGTTGACGAGTTTCAGCGCCAACTGATCCGGCAACAGCTTGCCGCGCAACAGGGTAATATGGCCGCTACGGCGCGCGTGCTAGGGCTGGATCGGGGCAATTTTCATCGGTTGCTGAAGCGATTAGAACTTAAATCTGAAAGCTGATTATTCATGAGCTGTAGGAACGACATGGAAAAGTTCGTCATTTCAGTAGGTTGATATGGGTTATAGCGCAGCTTGCTATAACTCATATTTGATCATATTATGAGTTATAAACTAAAGGTGTATAGCTCATGACGTGGAACTGGCAACAACCCGATTGGCCTAATTTTAGCTACGACAAATCCCGGCTTGATGAAAGCGAGAAACAACTGCTGCTGGGCGCAGGCCTCTTGTTCGGGGCATTCAAACACCTTGATGAAGAAGACAAACGGCAATTAACTATCGAACTGATCAGCAATGAAGCGTTAAAAACATCGGAAATCGAAGGCGAATATCTTAATCGCGCCAGCCTTCAGTCATCTATTCGCCGCCAATTCGGCTTGACCGCCGACAACCGCAAAATTCCGCCTGCCGAACAAGGCATCGCGGAAATGATGGTTGATGTGTATCGGGGTTTTGAAGCCCCGCTCTCCCACACCATGCTGTTCGAATGGCACAAAATGCTGACCTCCGGCCGTCGCGACCTGATCGACATAGGCCGGTACCGAACGCATAGCGAGCCGATGCAAATCGTATCCGGCGCTATCTACGCGCCCAAAGTACATTTTGAAGCGCCGCCGTCATCGCAAATGCCGCCGGAAATGGAGCGCTTCATCGACTGGTTTAACGCCACTGCCCCCAAAGGAAAAACACCGCTGCCTGCTTTATTGCGCGCCGCCATTGCCCATCTTTATTTTGTCAGCATCCATCCGTTCGAAGACGGCAACGGCCGAATCGGGCGGGCGATTGCCGAAAAAGCGCTTGCCCAATGTCTGGGCCAACCCACGCTGATTGCCATCGCCTATACGATTGAACGCAACAAAAAAGCCTATTACAGTGCGCTTGAACAGGCAAACAAGCGGAATGAGATAACAGCTTGGCTAATCTATTTCGCGGACATGGTTATAAATGCCCAAAGTTATACCGCGACATGGATTGATTTTTTGATTAAAAAAGCCAAGCTCTATGACCGCTTGCGCGGGCAAATTAATCCGCGTCAGGAAAAAGCTTTAGCCAGAATGTTCCGGGAAGGCCCGAATGGGTTCACAGGCGGATTGAGCGCGGAAAAATACATCGGTATTACCGGCGCGCCTAGAGCTACTGCTACTCGTGATTTGCAGGATTTGGTGAGCAAAGGGGCTTTAGTTCGGCAGGGCGAACGCAAGCATACCCGGTATTTTCTTAACCTTGAAAATAAGCCTGCATTGCAGGGAATCCTGCTACCGTCGAGCGGGGTTACAAATATTTTATAGTTGGATAAGCGTAGCACATCCGGCGTTGTCTCCGGCTTGATTGGTTGGCGCAAGGAACGAGGCTCAACACTTACCGCGTAAATATCCTGAATTAGGCAACTACTCCTTTCGTACTGAAAAATCGTTCAACTATGAAAGATGCGGGGAGTATCAGCCGAGGAGCGCCGTGAACCAATCCCTGGGGGCTTGGCGGCAGCATCCTTGCTGCCGACATCCTCGCCTGACACTCCCCGCACTTTTTCAAAATTAGACGCTTTTTAGATCAGATAGGAGTAAGTGTTCAAGTTCGGCCAGAATCACTGTTCAAATTAATCAGAATACGCAGCGCGATTTAAGCGTGATCAGCGAAACCTTGAAGCCGGATTTGCTGATTCTGGACGAAGCACAACGGATCAAAAACTAGCGCACCAAAATCGCCTCCACGATTAAACTGATTCCTTCCCGTTATGCGTTCGTGTTAAGCGGCACGCCGTTGGAAAACCGCCTGGAAGATTTGTACAGCCTGTTGCAAGTGGTGGATTTCCGGGTGTTGGGGCCGTTATGGCGCTGCCTGCTGGATTTCCATGTCACCGATGAGCGCGGCAAAGTAATCGGTTACCGTAACTTATCGGAGCTTCGGCGAAAAATCGGCTCGGTCATGTTGCGCCGCAATCGCAGCCTGGTTAAAGATCAGTTGCCCGATCGTACCGAAGTGACGCTGGATATTGCGATGACGCAAAAACAGCGGGAACTGCACGATGGCCGCGCTGCAACAGGCGCGCATGGCCTGCAATGCGGCGGGCCTGGTGGATAAGGAAACCTTCGGTTCGCCGAAACTGGATGAATTGGCCCGGTTGTTGGATGACTTGTGCCTGATGAGCAACAGCAAGGTGGTGGTGTTTTCGCAATGGAAAGCCATGGCGGAAATGATTGCGACAGTCGTTGACGGCATGGGCTTGGGTTGCGTGCTGTTGCACGGCGGCGTACCGACTCATAAGCGCGGCGAGTTAATGGATAAATTTGCCGACGATGACAGCATACAGGTGTTCATTTCCACCGATGCCGGCGGCGTGGGTTTGAACCTGCAATCGGCGTCGGTGCTAATCAATATGGATATGCCGTGGAATCCGGCGGTGCTGGATCAGCGCATTGCCAGGATTCATCGCTTGGGGCAACAACAAAAAGTGCAGATATTTTTGCTATTGGCCGAAGATTCCTACGAACAACGCGTCGCGAGTTTAGTCAAAGGCAAGCGCGATTTGTTCGACAATGTGGTCAATCCGGAAGCCGAGGAGGATGTGGTCGGTATTTCCAAAAAAATGCTGGAAACGCTGGTCGATGATCTGGCGAGTCCTTCCGCTGCCGTTAATGAAGAGGCGCCGGAATTACCGGCTGATGCGGTACAGCCTCTAGCCAATGTGGAAACCGCCGTCGGAACTTGCCGGACAAGCCCCGATTGCCGCCGAAGACAACAACCAAATTAACGCGCTGATCGTGCAATTACAAACCGCCTTTAGCCCGCGCATTCAACGCATCATGGGTACTAACGGCGGCTTGCTGGTGGTGCTGGAGCCGTGTACCGAAGCGGATGAACAGCTCGCGGAAAACTTATCGCAAGCCGATGTGCCGGTAGCGGTCATTGCCGCGCAAGCCTTGCGCAGCTTGCAGCGTTTAGGCCTGTCTCCGGTCAGTGAACGCGAGTTACTGCCGGTTATTGAAACGGTGGCGGCGGTAAATCCCTTAATCAAAGTCGCTACCGATAAATTACAAGCGGCGGAAATTTTATTGCAGCAGCACTGTAGCGCCGGAGTGCTCGACCTGCTCGCGGCCGGCATGTTGACCGCCACGGCGGTGCTGGCCGGACAAACGCAACTGCCCGCGCCGGAATCGGCCAGCGTTTGGCTCTACACCGAGATCTTGCCGCAACAGCTTTTGACCGCAGAACAAGTGGCGGCGATTGTCCGGGCGATGGCGTTGAGCCGGAGTCCGGAGGTGCCGGATCATTTGCTTGAGCAATGCTTGCAGGATGCCCGGCAATTGGTCGCGGAGCTCGGTAACCGGTGAGAATCGGTCGGTGATGAGTTATAGACGAAGATTATATAACTCATGACCTGACGACAACCCGATTGGCCTTATTTCAGCTACGACCAATCCTCGATTGATGATTTCTGCTGCTTGGTGCCGGTCTTGTGTTCGGTGGCATTCATTCAAACCTATCCGGTACTTTCTTAACCTTGAAAAATAAATCCGCATTACAGGAAATCCTACTACCGTCGAGCGGGGCTACAAGCCCTGACTAGCTTGGAGAAATCCATTGTATTCGCACTTAGCGTAGACTACGCTTTATTTTTAATTGCGGGGATTGACCATGTATACAACCAACGTTAGAAATTTAAAACGCAACCCTTCAGAAGCGCTCAGACATGCCGAGCAAGAACCCGTGTTGATTTTAAAAGGCAATCAGCCGAATGCGATGATCTTAAATTTAAAAAGTTCGCTGGGCGATATGGGCAAGCAATTAAGACCCGCTTTGACGGCCAGTTTATTTAAAGACCGGGTACTGTCATTAGGCGCGGCGGCGCAAGTCAGCGGCTTAAGCCTGTCTGAATTTATATGCGCTTGCCCAGGGTCCAACGTGACTGACTACTAGAGCATCTATTTCAAATCTTGAATTTATCAACCAGCCCAGTAACTCTCTCGATTTTTTGCCTGACTGTCTCGGTAAATACATCCTCCCCGGCCACCAGTTTGATAGTTTTTTTTGCCCTGGTAATTGCGGTATACAGTAATTCTTTGGTTAACACCGGGTTAATAACTTCGGGCAGGACAATCAACACTTCCTCGAATTCCGAGCCTTGGCTTTTGTGGATAGTCATCGCGAAAACCGTTTCGCAATGCGGCACACGCGCAGGCAGGTATTTTTTGACGCTGCCGTCGGCGCGTTGGAAAAACACCATCAATTTTCCGGTAGGGGCAAGCCCTTGTGCTTGCCCCGATTGGGCCGGCACAAGGCCAGCCCCTACATTATCCGGCATGCAGATGCCAATATCGCCGTTATAAAGATGCAGTGCCGGGTTATTTTGCGTAACCATGACCGGCCGTCCCGGATACCATAAACCGGACAAAGCGATCCGCTTTTGCTCGGCCAGCTTTTGTTCAACCCGGTAATTGATGTCGGCAACACTGTTTTTTCCCTGTCGATTGGAACACAGCACTTGAAAGCGGCTGAATGACTGATAGATCTGTTCAAACCCGGCTCCGGCTTTAATCAGTTGCAAGTAATCCGCTTGCTGCGCCGCTATATAATCGATCAAATCTCCGTCGAGACGTTGCACGGCACTGTCTCCACCGTCGCTTAACATTTGCCAAGCAAGCTCATCCTGCTGGACATTGACCACCTCGGCCAACTCTTTTATAGCGCCGCCGAAGCGGTGCGATTTCTTTAATGTATAGACGTTGCTTTGCAGAGTCTCGGCCATCGCTAAATCGGCTAACACCGCACCGGACTCCACCGAAGCCAGCTGATCTTTGTCGCCCAGTAAGATCAGGCGTGCGCCGGGTTTTAACGCATCAACCAATTTGCTCATCAAGGCCAGATCGACCATGGACGCTTCATCGACCACAACCAGATCGTAGACCAGTGGTTTATCGGCATGATGCCGGAAATACGGCGATGGCGGCATCGCGCCCAGCAGGCGATGCAGGGTGGTGACTGTTTCCGGGATACGGTTTTTTATCGCCTCCGAACACGGCAGCTTCGCCTTGCTAAAGCCGATCGATTCCTGAAGACGCATGGCGGCCTTTCCGGTCGGCGCTGCCAAGGCGATATGCAGCGGTTGCTCGGCCAATTCCTGCAACAATGCCAGGATTTTAACAACGGTAAAAGTTTTTCCGGTTCCGGGGCCGCCGGTAATGATGCAAAATGACTGTTGGGCCGCCATTTTTGCCGCTTCGCGCTGGTCGTCGGTTTCAACTATCGTTTCAAAATAGCGATCCAGCATCGCATCGAGCTGTTCAACCGTATGTTCGATCTGAGTCATCGCCTTGATCTGCATCGCCAACCGGTTTTCATAGCTCCAATAACGGTGCAGATACAGGCGATCCTGCTCGATAATCAAGGGCAAAGGCGTCGTTTGACTTGTAGGGTTAATCTCTGTCAACCCGGAAGCCAGTAGTAAAGCCTGAGTATTATCATCTATTTGAATGCAGCTGTGGCCTTGGTTCTGCTCATATGACACTGTCATCACGGCGGCCTCGAAAGCTTGTTTCTGTATCGGATCGAAGTTGGTGCGCCGGCTAAGAAAGCGGGCAAAAGCAACATCCAGACGGCTGAATGATCTTTGTTCGAACTCTGCTCCTTCTCCCGCTGGAGAGGGCTTTATCGCGTTTAATCCAACTATGGCGTCTTTCACTGCCTTCCTCCAAACAACGCTGCCAGCTCTTCAACCCGCTCCAAATCCGGCCTGTCCTGAAAAACCCCGCTCATCGCCCGATCCGGCTGCATACCGCGCACGAACAAATAACGCACACCGCCAAAATGGGTTTCATAGTCGTAATCCGGTAAGCGCGTTTGTAAATAACGATGCAGCACGACCGTGTAAATCCAGTATTGCAGGCCGTAGTTATGTTCGCGCATCGCATGGGTTAAGCTGTCGGGGCTGTAATCCTGCAAGCTGTTGGTTTTATAGTCCATCACATAATAACGGCTCGTTCCGGAACATGGAAACACGCAGATAAGATCGATAAATCCAGTCAGGTAACCGCACATCTGCTTGGCGGTCAAAGGCTGGAAAGCCGGTGTATCGAGCAAAATATGGTTGATCTGCGCGGCATCCATCGTTTGCATCGATAAATAAAACGGCATTTCCTTTAAGCATTGGTGTTCGGCCAGATTCATCAGGCAAAAGTCGGCATTGGTTTCAGACAGCGGTGTTGTGACCGTAGCTTGCAACAGCTCATCAAGCATCGCCGGACGTTCCAGTTTTAAACCATAGCGTTGGCAAGCTTTGTCCCGTTGCAGAGCAATATCTTTGCGTTGGGCTAGGTCGATGAATTTGTTGTTTTCTAACAGATCATGCACGACATTACCGGTATGTGCGCCTCTGGGTAATTCCGTTGCTGCGCTACCGGGTTCAGGCTTGGCAATAAGCACCTGCTCCCCTGCCTTGTCTTCCGGCAACTCCGGCGCATCGTGCCGGCTTAATGCCGACAAGGCGGTATAACTGCTCATTTGCCAACTGGTGTATAACGACCTTTTGCGTTTTTTTGCCTGGAATTGGCTGTATGCAACTGCTTTTTGATAGCTGCCGTTTATTTCACCCGGTATCTCCAGTAACCGGTAATCCGCTTTATCCTGAAACGCTTGCAGTTTTTCCTGTTGCCGGGAAAAATCCGCCCCGTCGAATTCAAGAAGCCAAGCCATTGCCGAATCATTGGCCGTATCTTGCGAGCGCACATCGGCCCAGGCAATATAACAACGGTATTTGGCACGGGTAACAGCCACGTAGAAGACTCGCAAATCCTCGGCCAGCTCTTCCATTAATGCCAGTTCGCGGTGATGTTCAAAATTCTCCGAGCCTAAATCGACGACCGTTTGTCCTGCATTGTGGCATCTAATCAACAACCGTTCACTGTTTAAGCGATCACTACGTTGCCAAAGATAAGGACAAAACACGATTGAATATTCCAGTCCTTTGGATCGGTGCATGGTGACAATTTTGACGGCATCGTCGTCGCTTTCGAGACGCAACTGCTGATCTTCCGCGCTGCTGGCTTTAGCTATCGCACTGCGCAGCCAATCCAGGGTTTTATTAATGCCCAGATGCTCATCGACTGCCGCCTGCTGGACCAGTTCGATAAGATGATGCAGGTTGGTTAGTTGTCTTTCCGCCATCAGTGTTTTCGACATATTGGCCCTGATTTTTTCTTGGCGAAGCAAATGTTGCATCATTGCCATCAAACCGGTTTGCTGCCAGTCCTGAAAATAACCAAGAAACCGAGACATCCAGGCGTCCAGCTCGATCTCGTCAGTGATCAGCTGGTACAGTGTTTGCCCATCTACATCAAACCAGTTTAAGGTCAAAGCCTGCTTGAGCAGCTCACTATCGCCGGGGTGGGCCACGGCTTGCAACAGGCTGTATAAATCGACCGCCTCCTGTGAGGCAAAAACCGACTCGGTGCTGTTTAGTACGGAAGGCACGCCCGCTAGGCGCAATGCCGCTTGATAGTCTCTGGCCTGGGTATTGGTTCTTACCAGAATGGCTATGTCTTTGGGCTGTAAGAGTCGATTGGCCGGTTGCAATATGTAATCGCCGGTCAACAGCTCGACAACTTCATTAACAACGGCGATCCTGATTTCCTCCGCTGCTTTGCCCGCTGTCCAGTAGCCTGTTTTGCTATCGCTTTCCGGCAGCTGCCACAGCACCATCGGCGCAACGGTCTGTCCGTCATGACGCAACTCGCCGTTATCTGCCGATAAACCGGGCTTAACGTTAATAAATTCCAGGCCTTCCAGAAAAAATGCCCGGTCTCGTTGAAACAACGCATTGACGGCGTCGACCAACTGCGGATGCGAACGCCAATTAAGGCCTAAGGTAAATTGATGTTCGGCCTGTTTTTGCGCATCCAGATACGAGTAAATATCGGCCCCGCGAAATTTGTATATCGCCTGTTTTGGGTCGCCGATTAAATATAAGTATTGGCTGGGAGCGGCAAATAGTGAGGAAAAAATAAACCACTGGCTGTCATCGGTGTCCTGAAATTCATCGATCAGGGCGACTTCAAAACGCTGTTGCAATTCAGCCGTCAGCAGTGCGCCCTTTTCGCTTTGCAGGGCCTCAGCCAAGCGGCTGATTAAATCATCGAACGACATTACGTTAAGATGCTGCAAGCGTTTACTTAGCTCTTCGCGCAAGCTGTCCAACAAGGTTTTGCGAAATACCAAGGTGATTTGCGTAAACGCCAAAGCCAGCGCATCAAAAGCCGAGGTATCGATAGCTAATTCGGCAAGATATTCGGCCTTGCGCTGATCGCCGGTCTGGTTTTTATTGGACCTGAATTTGCCGCCGTGCAAGGCTTCCATCAGTCCATTTTTAGTGAATAAGGCAAATGCCTCGGCGTTAGGAACGTGCGTAGTAATGCCGTGCAGCCAGGCATTTAACGAGTCATAGTGAAGTTCAAAAGTATCGGTATAAGTGGTCTTGAATTTTTCATCCCCGAAACAACCGCGTAAAGCAGCCGCACATATTCCAACCGACTCTTTTGCTAAATCCGCCAGACGTTTTAATTCTTTTAATGCGATATCTAAAGTATCGCAAGCCGGATAAACGCTGAGCTGCGAACATGCTCCCAAACCGCTGCCTGGAAATCCTGCAATACTGGCAAGTAGCGCATCCGGCGTTTTAAAGTTTGCCGTTAATACCGCTGTTTCCCAGGCCGAACATTGATAAATCTGCTTACGCCAGAAATCATCTGCACAAGCCTGTTTGATCTCCGCCAAATCGCCTGTTAGTTCGGCATCGAATAATTGCCCGCTTTCCAGTGCATGTTCTCTTAATACTCGCTGACAAAAGCCGTGGATAGTGAAAACACCGGCTTGATCTATTTCCAGCAAGGCCGTTTGGAGTCGCTGCTTAATCAGCTCCGGCGCTATATCCAGGCTAGCCAGCCAATCGACAATATTGCTGTCAATTTTTTCTGTATGACCGTCCAGAGCCCGTTTGGCTTCGGCTAATCTGGAACGCACACGGTCTTTAAGCTCTTCGGTTGCCGCCTTGGTAAAGGTAACCACCAGCAATTTTTCAATTGCGATACCCTGCTCGACCACAAAGCGCAGCACCAGCATCGCTATGGCATAGGTTTTTCCGGTTCCGGCACTGGCTTCAATCAGGTTTACGCCTTTTAACAACTTGGTTTGAATTGGATCAAAATTGTTAATTTTCATGCGTAAACTCGTCATTATTAAAGGAATTGTTGTCTAAGCCCAACCATTGGTCTTATCCGCTGAGTCTGAATTGGATGCTAAGTTATGTTTTTAATAAAACAGCTTAACGTCAGTCAAGATAATAAGTACGAGTTTTTAGTGTTTTTCTGCTAACTTCAGCATTTAAATTTAATCATCAAACCGGTGTACTCTTATCCACAAAAGCTGTGGATAACTCTGTGTATATGATAGAGATAACCCCGTACAGGCTTGCTCAATAAACCTCTTTGCGCCATTGTTGTTTTTTATACAGCGATCATTTTACTAAATAATCAAAGCCTTGCATTGCCCCATATGGATAAGCCGGATCAGACTCAAATAGATCCTGTCTTCAGTGCGGCAAAATCACTCTGTGCATAAACCCGAGCCGGCAAGCGTATCGATTGCCTCAATCCTAACCTCGGATTTTTTCTCTGCCGGCTTAATTCCCGAACCAGGCCCACTAAATCCGGGTCAAAAAAAAACCCAAGCTTGTGGGCTTGGGTTCTTGATATAAGCGCTTGGCAATTCCCTACTTTCGCATGGCAAAGTGCCACACTATCATCGGCGCTAAACGGTTTCACTTCCGAGTTCGGGATGGGATCGGGTGGTTCACGTT